>Ga0189278_10251_pt1 | contig 32596 bp, 32 predicted proteins | sample N26A9minimetaG_FD_130326 | JGI IMG/M metagenome (GOLD analysis project Ga0189278, IMG submission 130326) | Marine microbial communities from the Costa Rica Dome - N26 A9 mini metaG | ecosystem: Environmental > Aquatic > Marine > Oceanic > Photic zone | place: Costa Rica: the Eastern Pacific...
ATCTGTCGCAGCACACCCATGATCTGGGCCTCGGTAAAACGTGTCTTCTTCATCGGAATCTCCTCAGTCATCCTGCCGAGAAAATTCTACTTCCGCATCCCCTTAAGATCGGGGGGGATTACCGGACAAGGTCGCGACCCCGTCCTTGGTACGGAGAGCCACGAGGTTGGGGGTCAGGCATTGCAGCTCGCGCGTGTCCTCGATCAGGACCACGCGGTCCGAGGTCTTGGCGATCTCCGCCAACAGTGCATTGGTGAGGGTCGTCTTGCCGGTGGAGGTCCCGCCCGCCACAAGAATATTGGCCCGGCTGGTGACCCCCTCGCGCAGGTGACGAGCGGCGTCTACCGAGAGAATGCCGCCGGAAACATAATCCTCGAGTGTGAACACCGCGACGGCAGGCTTGCGAATGGCAAAGGTCGGCGCGGAAACCACTGGCGGCAGCAAACCTTCGAAGCGGTCGCCCGTGTCTGGCAATTCAGCCGAAACACGCGGGGCCGCAGGATGGACCTCCGCCCCGACATGATGCGCGACAAGACGGATGATGCGCTCGCCATCGGCGGGAGACAGCACCGCGCCTGTGTCGTTCAGTCCATCGGCCAGCCGGTCCACCCAGAGCCGTCCGTCCGGGTTCAACATCACTTCGACGACGCCCGCATCCTCGAGCCAGGCGGCGATGCCAGGCCCAAGGGCCGTGCGCAACATGCGTGCGCCGCGGGAAGATGTCTCGGATTTGAAAGGCGTAACGGTCATGATTGGCCTCGCGATGGATCACGAGACCGATCAAGAAGACCGCTATTGGCCTACGGGCAACAGCTGTGCAGGCGTAGTAGCGTCATCGGCTAGAACGAAAGGGCTCCGGCGGAAACAAGTCCCCCTACGCAGGGCGTTCCGGCGCGACTTGAACCACGATCACCGGAACGAATACGAATCCTAATCCACGCTCACGGATTCAAAGCTCGCGAGGGCGGATCGAAGATTCTCCATGATCTCTTCTGCCAGAACTTCGGGCTCTGGGAGGTTCTCGAGATCGGTCATAGACGCATCACGAAGCCAGAAAAGATCGAGGCTTGCCTTGTCACGTGCCAGTAGTTCTTCCCGGTCAAAGGCACGCCAGCGCCCATCCGGGCTTTCTTCGCTCCAGGTCGGGTTGCGTTCATATCGATTTTTGGGTTTGTAGCACGAGACGAAGTCTTCGAGGTGCACGTACGTCAGGGGCTTCTGCTTCAAGGTGTGATGCACGTTCGTCCGGTAATCGTAGTACCAGACCTTGGCGGTCTGTGGATCAGGGCTGGCGGCGCGGTTGTCAAAGAAAATGACGTTGGCTTTAACGCCTTGTGCATAGAAGATGCCCGTAGGCAGGCGAAGAATGGTGTGGAGTTCCGTCGTCTGGAGCAGTTTGCGCCGGATGGTCTCTCCCGCGCCGCCTTCGAACAGAACATTGTCAGGCACGACCACGGCGGCTCGGCCGGTTGTTTTCAGCATGGTCCGGATGTGTTGGACGAAGTTCAGCTGTTTGTTCGATGTGGTCGCCCAGAAATCCTGCCTGTTGTAGGTAAGGTCGTCCGTCTCCTGCTCGCCTTCCGCATTGGTGAAGCTCATCGAGCTCTTTTTGCCGAAAGGCGGGTTCGCTAGAACGTAGTCGAATGTTTCTGATGGTGGGGAGATCAGTGCGTCTGCGGGGGACACAAGCGTATCCCCGGTCATCTCGCCGATCCCGTGCAGGAACATGTTCATTAGGCAAAGGCGCCGGGTCCCGGCAACGATCTCGTTGCCGAAGAAGGTCGAGTGCTTCAGGAAAGCCTTTTGGTCCTTGTCGAGCGCATGGTTGTTCGGGTCGGTGAGGAAATCATGCGCGGCAAGGAAGAATCCGCCGGTCCCGCACGCTGGGTCGGCGATGGTCTTGCCGGGCTCGGGGCGGACGCACTCGACCATTGCGCGGATTAAGGCACGCGGAGTGAAATACTGGCCGGCACCTGATTTCGTGTCCTCGGCGTTGCGCTCCAGCAGCCCTTCGTAGATGTCGCCTTTGACATCGGCTCCAAGCGTCACCCACTTCGTGCCATCCACCATGTCGATCAGACGGAACAGCTTCGCCGGATCGGTGATCTTGTTCTGTGCCTTCGTGAAGATCTGGCCGAGCATGCCTTTCTGCTCGCCCAACTTGCGCAGCAGCATGACGTAATGTGCTTCCAGCTCCGCTCCTCGCCGCGAGGTCAGGCTGGTCCAGTCGTATCCGTTAGGAATGCCCACATCGCGATTGTAGGGGGGCTTGGCGTATTCGTCCGCCATCTTGAGGAAGATGAGGTAGGTAAGCTGCTCCAGGTAATCGCCATAGCCGACGCCGTCGTCGCGCAGCGTGGTACAGAAACTCCAGACCTTGGAGACAATAGGGGCGGTGTTCATTGTTCTTCACCTGCGTTCGATACAACTCCTGTTTGATCCAGTTGTGCAGCTTTGCCCATCGCTATTTCGACCAACCTGAGAAGTTTGGCTTTTCGACCAGAATAGAACGCATCGAAATCGTCAGCACGTAGCAGATCAGCAGGGATACGGTGCGATGCGAGGAGAGCGTTCATTGCCGCATCGTCTAGCGTAACCTGTTTGTGCTTTTGAAGAGCGGTCAGGTATTCGGATGGCGCTTTGCGCCCAATCATCCGGTTTGCCTTGTAGGAAATGGGGGTCTTGTTGACGATGGCATTGTAAGTGTTCGCCTTGATCCCATTGTCCTCACACCACGCCCTGGGAAATATGTGATGAACATCCAAGGCAATATCTTCGTCATCCAGCTCCTTGATCGTCGCTTTCCAGAAGAAGTCGCGGGCACCTTCCCGGAGAACAAGGATATTCAGTCCCTTGTAGGCGGCGCTGTTTCGAGAGCGAAGCGTATCTAGGCGGCTTTCCTGAAATGCGGCTTCGCTGATTGTCCTTGGAAAGCCGTCAATCAGTTCATAAGCCTCGTCATCTAGATCACTTAAGAGCCAAGGCATCAGCTCTTCAAAATCGTTGGCGATCCGCGTTTCGACAGCCCCGCCATACAGCTCTCCCAAGACGCCGCACCAGAACCAACGGGAGAGGCGATCATGAACTTTCGGTTCCAGCCACCGCTCTTTTATCTGAGAAAGAACGGCAGCAAGGGGCACAAGCTGCGTACGGTACGGCAGCTCGCGTCCGTCAAAGAAGCATTCCTTGCGCATGAACTTCGCGGCCAGCTTGAAGCCCTCTTCAACGAGTGGGGCCCATTTTTCGTAGTCTCCAAGCGTAAGCGAAAGCACGGTCACGCGCTTGGCGCTCACCGCGGAAACCATCTTGCCCTTCTTCCCCGCCTCGATATCGGCTTTACGCCTTTCCGAGCTTTGCAGGATCGAGATCGCTTGCAGGAAGTCTGCAGCTTCGGTCCCCTTCAGGATCGGCTCTTCGCTCAGCCGTTGGTAGCGCCCTTCTACATTTCGCAATGTACTCCCATACCAATCATCCCGTAGGTTAAAGCCATCTGCAGCGAAGGTCGCCGTCATCAACTCGAATACGGATAGCGGCACGCCGCCCGTGTTCACCTTCTCGAAAACCAGGCAAACCGCTTCTTTCGATGTGGCCTTGCCCAGTGTGATCGCGGGCAACTGATAGCTTCGGAACGCGGTCAGCACTTTCTTTCGGAACGCCATGAAGTCACCGAATTTCTCGGGTGCGAATTCGTGCAAAGCCTCTTCCCATGCATCCGAACTCAGGATCTGCGAGCAGGGAAAATGGAAATTCTTGATCTCCAACTCGCGTGTCGAAAGATCGAGTACCACATCGCGGTCAAAATTGGTCTTGATCTTCTTGTCTTCGGGGACTGAGATGAATGCCTCTTCCAGCCGGTCATCTTCCAGCGCCATGGCGATATCGATGTAATAATGGCGGCTTATCGCCTTGCCCTTTTCGTTGAACGTCTTGACGGGCTTTTCGAGCGAGAGCACTTGGGTCAGCGACGTCAGGCGCTGTTGCCCGTCGAGGATCAATTTTTCAGGCTCTGGTATCGGGCCCTTGAAATCGACATTCTCGACGGGTCGGACCTGAAAACGCACGTCGCCGCCTGTGTCGAGCATCATGACCGCGCCCACGGGGAAAGATCGGGCAATGCTGACCAAGAGGGATTTGACATGCTCATCGTCCCAGACCCAGCCACGCTGGAAATCAGGGAGTTGGATCATACCGTTCGTCACATCGGACAGAACTTGGGGCAACGGGAGTTTAGTACTGTCGAATGTACTCATGTCAGTCCTTGTGAAAAACGAGTTCGTCGCTATCGCGACCGAGCTCCCAGAATTCAACATCATGCGGGATCATATGCGCCTGTGTTCTACGAAAATAGCCCAGAAGCGTTTCCTCGCGTCCAGCCCGCAGGCTCTGTTCCAAGAAGAATATTCTCCGGTAATCGGGAGGCGCCATGTGGAAATAGAACATGGCTTCGGCCCAGTTCTTCATTTTAGCACTCGGGACGTTTCCGCCGGAGGTCCAGGTTTGCGATTTGCACTCTACGATCACTTTCGGGTCCTCAGATCCCAGATCGAAAGCATGGTCTTTGCGCACGTTGCCTAAACCGCACGGGACCTTGTGATTCAACTCAAGGTGCAACCCATGTTCAGCTAGAATCTTCTTTGCACGAAGTTCGAAAGCCCGCCCGACATCGGTGTTGCTGATAGACCCGGCTCTCTGAAAGCTACTCACCGGGAACGCCTCTCAGAGTTGGGCCGCTGTGATCAAAAGGCATCATTTGCCCTCAGGCTTTTTTGGCGGCCCATCCCAGACCTGCGCTGTCTCAGAAGCATAGAACGAGTACGGAATGTTTTTCCCACCAATTTTGCTGTATTTTGCTAGCTGCGCGTCAAAATTCCGAAGCGTGTCTTTATCCGGATTGTGAACCCCAAAATAGACGTGCTTTGCGTCCGATCCAAAAACGGCATGATAGATGTGAGCATCGTTTTCGTCTGCACTATGGCCATAAATGAAAACGATTGCGGCATTGTCCTGCAGCTTGCGGTAGCAGTGCCGCAAGTATCCGACTGAATTAATCTTGCGCAGCTTGGATGCCGATCTTCCTTCCGCAACGTAGATCGGAAGGCGGCCATTTTCCGCAATTTCGTGGGTGATATTTCCGATTACACCATCGCCATCATTGAGCGCCTTGTACACATCGCCAATTTCGTTTTGGAAAAGGTGTAGGCCACCATGAAGATTGAAAACGTGACAGTATGATTCTTCGTTAAATGGCCCTTGAAAGCGCCCATCTTCGATTTTTTCACCACGAGCAAAACCGTCGTACATTTTAGGCATGTCGATCTTCACCCAGTAGAGCAAAAGATCATAGTTCAAAGAGAACACGTTTCCGAAATGGCTGAGGAAAGCCAAAGCGCTCTCATACTTGAGGTCAAGGTCTTCGCGATGTCCTGGGTGCGTCTCGTTTACGGCAGTGACAAGTGCTTCCCGCACGGTCTGCGCGTCATCTACTAACTGATCCGCATGTTTTTCATTGTCATAGGCGCGTTCGACAATAGCGGCGTCTTCCATTGATCGGACGACTGCTTCGAAATCGACTGTTCCCAAAGCATCGAATAGCGCCTTGATTGGGCCGTCTTCTTCCAGTTTCGCTTCGGCCAGCAGGTTTGAATAGCTGAAATACTCGATAGAGAAGCCGTTGCCGATCAGTAGGGCGCGGTCTTCGCCGTCCGTCGCTTCGATTGCTTCTTTAAAGCTGATAACGTCAGGCATGGGCAGACCGCCGTTTCTTGGCGTTCGGGGCTTTCGCCCGCTCGGCCTTGATCCGGTCGAGCAGGGCCGAGGCGGGTTCGTCCTTGGGGTCCTGGGGTACGAGCTGGCCGGAGAACGCTTTTTTCAGGATGGATTGGCGCAGGGCATCGGCGCGGGTGAGGGCGGCGTCGATCTCGGCCTCGAGCGCGTCGGCGGCCTCGAGCCGGGCGTCGAGGCGGCGGACGATTTCCGCTTGTTCGGTGGGGCTTGGAATTGCAACGGGAATTTGCCGGATTGTGCCCATCGACAATGATGGTTGAGCAACGGCCTTCACGCTGGCAAGCTTCATCGAAGTGCCAATGGGCGATCGAAGGTAGTGCTCGACAAACTTGGGCAAGATGTCGGGCGTTTCGAGCCGGATCATTCCGATGTTGGGGCCGAGGAAATAGCGTTGATCCGTCGGGACGGTTGCTACTTGTCCAGTGCCAGCGCCGACAAACACCATAAGAAGTTCACCGCCGTTGAGGAATGATCGCGTCAGCATTGCCACTTCTTCGGATCGAACCTTTGAGTAATCAGTGACTTTGAAACCGCTTTTGCCGGCGTTTTCAGCTTTAATGACGGGTAAATCACCATCATCGCGGTAGATGACGTGTTTCGTGTATTCGAAGCCTGCCAACTTCGTCACGAAACCGAAGGTGCCGATCTGCAACCACTGCCATTCAGGAGGAATGCCATCCATCAAAGCGCGTTGCTCAGACATTGGGGCATCTGGTTCCGCGTCTCTTCGCGGTTTGGCCGGACGCTTGCCCTCTTCGCCATCGGCGCGCCACTGGGAGAGGGCGTCTTGCCAGGCGTCGAGGGCGTCTTTGTAGCGGGCGTCACGTTCGGATTGGATGCGGGCGAGGAGGGTTTCGGGGGTTTCCAGCTTGTCCGCGTTCTGCGCGCGCCAGTCGGCGGTGAGACGCCCTTCAAAGGCGGACTTCAGCAGGGACTGGCGGTAGAGGCCGAGGGTGGCGCGCGCCGTTTGCAGGCTCTCGACCCCCTTGTCGATCTCGTCGAACATCGCCTCGATCTTCTCCACGATGCGGCGTTGTTCGTTGGTGGGAGGGAGCGGAGCCGGAAGCACACCGAAGGCCGCGCCAGAGAGTTCTTTGAACGTCGTGCCGGTCGCGCGTTGCTCGGCCATTTGTTTGGAGGCTTTGAGGTAGTGATACAGGTATTCGTTGAAAATGCCGGTGTACGGCACCACCGACTTGAACCCCTGATTTGTTGCAGCCGGCACCGAATTTATGGCGACGTATCCGACCGGGGCGCGGGATGAGAACATGACACTCCCGGCGGGCATGATCCGCGCTGATGAGTTCGCAAGGCCCTCTTCGGTAAGTGTTTTTGCGCCGCGTGCTATAAATTTCTGTTTGTATCCAGTGAGGTCAGATGGCGCGAACCAAATGACGTCGCCATCCCAATAATCGCGGACCTTCGTCGAGGGAGTAGCACCGGAAACGACGTCCCCGAGTTCCTTGATGACTGTCCACTCCCATGATGAAGGGATTTCCCACAAACGTTCCGTCATGCTGAGAGCGCCTCATTCATCTCGGTCATGATGGTGTCCATGCCGTCTCCAAACAGCGCATACATCTGCCCCATGCCGCCCTTGCCGTCAAAGGGGGCCATTTCCAGATCGTCGCGCTCGATGGTGAAAGAGGTGGCGAGATGGTCGCGGATCATGCGCAGCCAATCCATCTGTTCCTCGGTGAATTTCTCGCCCGCGCCGGAATGACGGTTCAGCACCCAGTTCTGGAAGTTGCGCCGCACCCGCTCGGAATGGCGGGTGAGGGTTGTATCCAGCCCAGTGACCCGGCGGATCAGCGCCACCAGCGCGGTCAGGTCGCTGGCGGGGGTGCTGCCCTTGTAATCATCGAGATGCGCATAGGCGCGCCAGACGGTGAGCGGGGCGAGGCGCGGGCGATCCTCGGTCAGCTTCTTCAGCACGTCCTTGATCATGGCGTAGGTGACCTCGGCCCGGCGGGCGGGGGTGTTGAAGTAGATCGACAGCGCCTCGATCTCGTCGCGGTTCTCGGTCAGGTACGCCTCGAATTCCTGCGCGATCTGCTTGGCGTTCTCGGCCACGTCGCCCGCCCATTCGGCGCGTAGAAGCGTGTCGAGATTGTCATGGTCGATGGTCTGTTCGTTGTCGCGGCGGATCGTGTCCATCAGGTTGATGAGCGGGCCGGTGAAGACGTTGGCGGCGTGTTTGATCCGTTCCTCGCGCGCGGCCTGCATGGCTGCATCGTCGGGTTCGGGGTAGCCTGCGGCCTTGGCGTCGGCCTCCACCTTGTCGGGGTCGATCGCGTCGAAGAGGTCACGCACGATGGCGGTAAGGGATGTCCCGGCCTCGGTCGTGATCTTCTCCTGATCCTCTGCCCCGAGCTTGTTGTCGAGCCGTGAGAGGCGGGCGGCGAGGGAGCTGACGGTTTCTTCCGACCGGTCGCCCATCATCAGCCCCATGGCGAGGTCCTTGAATGGGATCGAAGGTTTGGTGTCGAGTGGCTGGCTGGCGGTCTTGAGCGACTTGGTGACGCCGACGGCATCGACGATGACGTAATGGGTCTTGGCCTGGGCGGAGGGGGAGACCTTCTTCAGGTCGTCGGGTTTGAGGACGCGGGTGCCACGGCCCTTCATCTGTTCGAAGTAGTTCTTGGCCCTCACGTCGCGCATGAAGATCAGGCATTCGAGCGGTTTGACGTCGGTGCCGGTGGCGATCATGTCCACGGTCACGGCGATGCGCGGGTAGTAGTCGTTGCGGAAGGCCGAGAGTGAGGATTTGGGGTTCTTGGCCCCGTTGGTGATCTTGCGGCAGAAATCGTTGCCCTCGCCGAACTCCTGCCGGACGGTCTGTATGATGTCGTCGGCGTGGCTGTCGGTCTTGGCGAAAATCAGGGTTTTGGGCAGTTCCTTGCGACCCGGGAAGATCTCGGGCCACTTGTCGTGGAATGTGCGGATGACGGTGCGGATCTGGTCGGGGTTGACGACCGAGCGGTCAAGCTGGGTCGCGGCGTAGGCCTGTTCCTCATCCTGTGTTTCCCAGCGGCGAGCTCTCGTTTCGCGTTCGCGTTTTTCAACAAGCTGCTCGGCCTTGAGCGTCTCGCCACCCTGGCTGATCTCGGTCTCGATCAGGTAGATTTCGTTGCCGACATTGACCTTGTCGGCGACGGCCTTCTCGTGGGTGTACTCGCTGACAACGTTCTTTTGGAAGAACCCGTAGGTGCGGTTGTCGGGCGTGGCGGTCAGCCCGATCAGGTAGGCATCGAAATACTCGATGACCTGGCGCCAGAGATTGTAGATCGACCGGTGGCATTCATCGATGACGACCACGTCGAAGTATTCCGGCGGCAACTTGGCGTTGTAGACGACCGGCAGCGGTTCCTTGCGGCGCCATTTCTGCTCGGCCGGGTTTTCGTCTTCGGCACCCTCGTTCAGCTCCTCGCCCTTGAGCGTGGCGTACATGCGCTGGATCGTGGAGATGACGACCTGGCTGTCGTTCGCGATGGAGGGCGAGGTGAGGCGCTGGACGTTGTAGAGTTCGGTGAACTTGCGGTTGTCGTCGTTGGGTATGAAGGCCATGAATTCCTGTTCGGCCTGTTCACCGAGGTTCTTGGTGTCGACGAGGAACAGGATGCGCCGAGCCCCGGCGTGTTTGAGTAGCCTGTAGACTTGCATGATCGCCGTGAAGGTCTTGCCCGACCCGGTCGCCATCTGGACGAGTGCGCGCGGCTTATCCGTCTTTAGTGAGGCCTCGAGGTTCGTGATCGCCTTGATCTGGCAGTCGCGCAAGCCGTCCGGGTTGAGACTTGGTAGCGCCGCAATGCCTGCACGCAGGCTAATTGGCGCTTGTGCCCAGGATTTCAGGGTTTCGGGGCGGTGAAAGGTGAACACTTCGCGCGAACGAGGGTTAGGATCGCGGGCATTTGTGAAGCGGGTGACCTGACCTGTGCTCTCGTAGAGGAATGGGAGCGGTTCGGCGTTGCTGACCCATTTCAGCTTGGCGTTGGCGTAGCCCTCGGATTGCTCCTCGACCGAGGTTAGGCGGACACCCCAGTTGTCGGGCTTGGCTTCGACCACGCCGACCGCGTGCCTGTCGGCGAAGAGAACGTAGTCAGCAGGACCAATGTCCGTCTGGTATTCACGCACGGCCACGCCGAGCCCGGCGTTGAAATCAAGCGCGTCCTTGTCCTGGACATGCCAACCGGACGCCCGCAGACGTTCATCGATCCGGTCCCGGGCGAGCTGCTCGGGAGTTTGGTTGACATCAGGGGACACGCATAAGGCCTGAAATTGCTATACTTTTTCAATCATGGCGTTCAACGATCGAAAAGGCAATTGGCGAGCGTGTTGGTTGGTCCGCTATTTCCCTTGATTGGGGCGATGTTCGCCTGAGTAAGGCTATTCGTTGATTCCGTGGGTTTGGTTGGTCTGTCGTACTGGCAAATCTTGTACGAGCTCTTTGGTGAGAGTTGCTCCCTTCGCCAGCCGCCGCGCCAGCGCTTCCACAAACCCGCCATACCGCTCCTTTCCCTTCGCCTTGGCTGCCGCGTAGGTGTCATCCGGCAAAGGGGGTGTCGTGGTCAGCCAGAAGCGAACGAACAGCGCCAGCGCCTCGGTCGTGATCTCCTGATCGCGTTCCAGCCGCTCGAGCGACCGCGTTAGGCGGTCCAGCCGGCGGACGATCGCGGCCTCGCGCTGTTCGGCGCTGTCGGCTGAGAGGAACGACGCCAATGCCGCCTCGATGATCTGGGTTTTAGGAACGCGTCGTCGCGCCGACAGTGCGTCGATTTCATCGAAGAGCGCGACGTCGACATAAGCGGTGATCTTGGCTTTCTTCATCCTGCCACCTCACAGTTCAACGCCGTCGTCGGGATCGAGGGCCGCTTGACGCGCGACGTAACGGAAGCGGGTCTGCATGGCGCGGGCGCGTTGGGCCTCGTCGCCAGGTTCGTCTTCGAGGGCCGCGAATTCCTCGCGCGGGAACGGCAACTCAGGCGCTACATCTTCATGCTCCGGAGTCTCAGGCTCTCGTCGGATGCCGCCATCCGCGTCGTCAGTGGGCTTTTTCGTTTCAGCTTCCGGAGGCGGCACGATCGGCTGAAGACAGCTCCAAACGTCGGATCCCCGAGGGCTGACGGGTGCAGATGCTTCGACGATAGGCGGCTTTTGGATCCTCGCCGTCAGTTGCGCGTCGCGGAAGTACCGGACTTTCTGCGCCCGGATCGGGGCCGCGCCCGATACGAGGATGATTTCGTTGTCGGACGGTAGCTGCATGATCTCTCCGGGCGTGAGTAAAGCTCGGGCGGTTTCCTGGCGCGAGACCATCAGATGCCCGAGCCAGGGTGACAGGCGGTGCCCGGCATAGTTCTTCATCGCGCGCAGTTCGGTTGTGGTGCCGAGTGCATCGGAGAGACGTTTGGCCGTGCGCTCGTCATTGGTCGCGAAGGCCACGCGGACATGACAATTGTCGAGAATAGCATTATTCTGGCCATAGGCCTTTTCGATCTGATTCAACGACTGGGCGATCAGGAAGGCCTTGAGACCGTAGCCCGCCATGAAGGCCAGTTGGCTTTCAAAGAAGTCGAGACGGCCGAGGGCGGGGAATTCGTCGAGCATGAACAGCAGGCGGTGCTTGCTATTGGTGTTGTGCAGCTCTTCGGTCAGACGACGACCGATCTGGTTCAGGATCAAGCGGACCAGCGGTTTCGTGCGGGAAATGTCCGATGGCGGCACCACGAGGTAGAGCGTGTATGGTTGCGCATCGGAGACCAGATCATCGATCCGCCAGTCGCAGCGCCGGGTCACGGCAGCGACGACCGGGTCACGGTAGAGGCTTAGGAAGGACATGGCCGTGGACAGGACGCCGGAGCGTTCGTTCTCGGATTTGTTCAGCAGCTCGCGGGCGGCCTGAGCGACAACGGGATGCGGGCGATCTCCGAGATGGGGAGTGCGCATCATGGCGGTCAAGGTGGCGGCGATGGGACGCCGAGGATCTGACAGGAAGGCGGCGACGCCTGCCAGTGTCTTGTCCTTCTCGGCATAGAGAACATGCAGGATCGCGCCGACCAGAAGGGAATGGCTGGTCTTCTCCCAATGGTTCCGCCGCTCGAGCTGGCCTTCGGGATCGACGAGGATGTCGGCAATGTTTTGCACGTCCCGCACTTCGCGCTCCCCGCGACGAACCTCGAGCAGCGGATTGTAGGCGGCGCTGGCAGCATTGGTCGGATCGAAAAGCAGGACACGCCCGAACCGCGCCCGCCATCCGGACGTCAGCTGCCAATTTTCGCCCTTGATGTCGTGGACAATCGCGGACCCGGGCCAGGTCAGCAGGCTTGGGATCACGAGGCCGACGCCTTTGCCGGAGCGGGTGGGCGCGAAGCACAGCACATGTTCCGGTCCGTCATGCCGGAGGTAGCGCTTGTCGAGACGGCCCAGCACGACCCCGTCGTCTGCGAACAGCCCGGCGTCGGTGATATCTTTGGTGCCCGCCCATCTGGCCGAGCCATAGGTTGTCACGTCGCTCGCCTCGCGCGCCCGCAGGACCGACAGCAAGATCGCGACGGCAATGGCGCCGATCCCGCCCGCGCCGGCGATTGCGGCTCCCTCCATGAAGACGCGGGGCGCGTAGGCGTCGTACCAGTACCACCAGGTGAAGACCTGCCACGGGCGGTAGATCGGCAGGCCGAAGAGGGCGGTCAGAGGCGCGCCAAGCTGGGGTTGGAACCCGAGACGAAACGCGACCCATTGCGTCGCTGCCCAGACGAAGAGCAGCGCTACGATACTGACGATAAGGATCTGGCCCCAGAGGATCTTGGTGGCCGATGACGTGTCCTGACGGCTCATGGTGATGTCCTTTCTGCTCAGAGGCTCAGCCCGCGCTTGCGCCCGAGGCTCCAATCGATCTCGCCGCCGGGCGTCATCGTGCCCGTGACGGTCTGGCCGAGATGGCGTTCGAGTTGCGGTGTCCAGGGTACGAGCGAGAATCCGAGCCCATCGTCGATCATGGCGAAGCGGCCCGAGGCGAGATCGAGGCGTTGGCGAAACGTGCCTGCGACGGGCTCGCCCTCGGTCGGCTTGTACCGGGGGAGGCCGGTTTGTGTACTGAGGCCTTGAGCGATTGCGTCCAGTTCGCGGTTGCGCAGGGTGGTCAGAAGATCGCGGGCAAAGGTGACCCGCTGACCTTGCCGTCGGGCGAGGCCTTCGGCGACCAGGTGATCCGCGCGGCGCTCCAAAGCCTGGCGAACATCTGCGCCAAATCCGGCACCACTCAGCGGCGCGCGGTCCCGGGCAAGATGCAGGCGGTCGAGCCAGGTGGCGCCATCCGCCTCGATCTGGGCGGCCAGCGACAGATCGGAACGACCGACGAGAGACAGTTGCGGTGTCTCGTCTGTTTTCCCCGTCCAGAGCCGGGTTTCGACAATGCCATCTTGCGGCGTGTCACCGGTCGCATCGAGATCCCGGAAACGCAGGTGATGAACGCGACCGTCAACACCGTCGATGATCGCGTAACCGGTCCCGGCGTGGTCGTCATGAAAGCCGCGTTCCACGAGTCGCCCGAGGATCGGCGCGGTGGGCGTGCCTTCGATGGCGAAGTCACCCGCTACGCGGTGGCGGTCGGCACCCATCGCGCGGTGCATCCGTTTGATGATGTCGCCGCGCATCCCAAGCTCGCGCAGGGTGTCTTCGGCGTTTGGTTTCAACTCCCAGATGGCGGGGGCGATTTGTTCGGCCAGCCCGAGCCTCTCCAGTGTCTGGGCACGCCCGATCATCAAGCGACGCAGCTCCGGATCGCGGGGGTCAGGCGTTCCGCGCCGCAGGTCGGCGATGCCGGCATGATCATCCGCCAGAGATCGCAGGCCGCGGTCGAGATCGGTCCAGCGCTCCGCCGTGACCTGTGTTTCAAGCGCTCGGGAAATCTCCTGCTCGCTGCGCGGACCCAGTTCCAGTTGCACGAGGTCTTCCGCGCGCGCTCGAAGCCCCCGGCTGATATAGTCACGCGAGATGACGAGATCGCGCCCATTGTCGGCTTTGCCCCGCACGAGGATGTGCACATGCGGATTGTCGGTGTTCCAGTGATCGACGGCGACCCAGTCGAGTGTTGTGCCGAGATCCCGTTCGGCACGGGCCATCAGATCACGGGTATAGGCGCGCAGGTCCTCAAGCTCGGTGGCATCTTCCGGCGAGACGATGAACCGGAAATGATGCCGGTCGTCTTCGCAGCGCACCGCAAAGCCGCCCCGGTCGAGGTCATCGCTTTCAGCCCCGAACAAGTCGGCTTCGCGTCCGTCTTGGCCGACGCCGTCGCGCTGCAGGTAGCCGAGGTGCTTGACCATCGGGGCGGAGCGAAAGCGCTTGCCCTGATGGCGCACGATGCGCGCCTTCACGACGACGCGCCGGGAGGTGCGGGTCAGACCTTTGGCGGTTCGGGCAAACCGTCCGCGCCCGAAAGAGGTGTTGCCAGAACGCGTGCTGCCCGCGCCGATTTGATAGCCGGTATGCCCTGACTTTCGGGCGGCACGCATCACCTCACTGATGAAGCGTGTCGGTTGCTTTGAGGTTCTGCCGCCGTCGCGGATACGTCCGGGCCGGATACGGAGGTCGTCGTCGCGCCCGGTCATGGCCGCACTCGCTCGCAGAACATGCTGCCGCACAAAGAATATCGCAAAATCAGTACTTTAGATGAAGTCCTGCTGCATGCAGCTTGGATGTGCCGCACAAATCCTCGAAGAGAAACAACAGCTTGAGGTCCGCTTGCGGCACCTCTTTTATCTCGCGCTCTTTCTGTTGAGACCCTGCGCGTCGATCCTCTCCGGCACATTCCTGCGACCGGGCTTTCCAGACCTCGCCATGGTGCGATTTCGCGGATCATGGCGTTTGCCCTCCACTGAGGGGCACGAAAATCCCGTTCTGAGACGCGTCAGCCACAATCCGTTGGGTGTCATCACCCGGGGTTTGACCCTCCTCAGCCATTGCCGCGAACAACGGGGCGTCGCGCCAGTCCTGAGTCGTCTGCGGGCGGCTGACTGCCCGCGCAACGTTGGTCCCGTCGCCGATGCGTGGTGCGAGGATGGCAAGGTAGTTGCGAGTTTCAAGCGGCAAGGCGCGCCCAGTATCGAGGTGATCTTGGTACCGGGCAGGCCCGGCATTGTAGGCCGCGAGAAAGCCGGGCGACCCGAACCGGTCGTACATTTGCCGCAGATAGGCGACGCCGGCCAGAATGTTGTCGCGTGGATCGAAAGGGTCATTGCCAAGCCTATAGGCTACACGCAATTCGGCCCAGGTGCCGGGCATGATCTGCATCAGCCCCATGGCGCCTGCGTGGCTTACCGCACGTGGATTGCCCGCACTCTCGACCTCCATGACGGCACGGATCCAAGTTCGTGGGATGCCGAACCTGCGCGCGGCTTCTGCGATATGTATGTCGATTGCTTGCTGTTCAGATGCAGGAACAGTGCGGTCCTGAGCGATCACGGCGGTCGGTGCAACTGCGATGGGTATGCAGAGGATCAGCACAAGCGCGGTCGTGACGCCCGCGTGCGAACGGCTGTACCCGGGTTCAAGACTACGCATCTTCCGCCCCTCCAAATGTCCAAAGAGGGATGGTACGCCCGAGGATCGTGTCCGCTGACAAGGGCCCGAAATAGCGTCCATCGAGGCTGTCGGCGACGCCAGCAAGGAGCAGGAAGACCTCGTCCGAGGCGAGCGTGACACATCCCGTCCAACGGGGAAGTGGGCGACCGTGCCGGTCAGCCGATGCTGCTTGGGCAACAACGGTGCCACCGATGGCGATATCGAGACCATCGCGACAGACGGTCATGCCGGAGACGGCCGCGATGCGTTTCAACAGCAAGGTATCCGCACCGACATAGCCGCGCTCAACCATCCAGAATGACAGGTCTTCCGGCAGGCGCACGGCAACGAGATCGCCCAATGATGGCGGGTTTGACGCTAGAACGACGTAGAGGCCGATCGGCACGCTTGCTGAGGCATTCCAGATCAGGCGCGGTGCGCGGTCGATCTGTGCAGCTGCGAGCAGACCGAGGGACAAACTGGCCGCGAGGAGGGGAGGTGCCGCCGCGCTCATGTCGTCAACATGCAACGCTTGAGCCAGGCAGCGTGCCGGGCAGGGGTGTAGGGCCGAGGCTCCATTGCCGCGGTCAGGCGGTTGTGGACGTGCCGCCAATGGTCGGGGCAGACATCTTCCGGTGCGATGCCATAGCTTTCCACGATATCGACGAACCGCAGGGCCGCCTCGACCTTGGGCCAGCCAGAGAGACGCAGCAAAAGCTCTCCGCCTGGCGTCACACAGGGCACCGTCGAGCAGGGCTCGCCTGCATCGACGGCGCGCAGAATGTCAATTCGGCTTTCAACAGTGCCGTGGTCGTTCGACGACCAGCGGACGAGCGCGAAGATTGCGCCGGGGGCGAAGGCCACGCGCTTTTTCGTGCGCGTCAGGATGGTTTCCTCGGCCTTCCGACCGAAACGGATCCAGCGTTCGATGCGTCCTTCGAGCCAGGTGAGGTGGACAAGTGTCTGCATCGGCTCAGCGCCCCCGCCGCAGATAGGCCGGCGAAACGGCTGCATGGCGTTTGGCGGGCAGAACGCGGTCTTCGGTCTCGTCCGAGGTCGAGGTTTTCTCGCCTCGTGTGACCCAGGCCTGCAGATCATCGACCGCGTAGACGACGCGGCCGCCGATTTTCGAGTAGCGCGGGCCCGTTCCGTAGGTCCGGTGTTTTTCAAGCGTACGGCCAGACAGGCCGAGAAAACGGGCGGCTTCCGGGGTTCTGAGGTAGCGGGGTGGCAGTCCTTCGTTGGGATCGGGCATTTGAGCATCTCCGGTGGCTAGGCCGCGCAGCGGCGCGCCGCGGGCTGTCGGAGGTCATCAAAACCGAAGAGCGCCTTGGGGAGGGATGACGAAGATTGCGGCGCGAAAACGTCACCCCCAAAGGCCAACAGGATCAGGGCCTGATGAGGGTTCGAATTTCGGGGATTGCGCGGTTATCACGTGCGCGGCTTGGAGCGCCCCGTTGGTCCTGTGCCGAGAAGGAGAAAGCGATAGCCTTTGGTGGTCAGATGCGTTCCATGGGCCGACAGTCGGGTGATCTGGGCTTTCAGGGAGCTGGTCTTCCAATGCTCACGCGACACTGCCTCCAGGCCGAACAAATGCCGCGCGATTGTCTGATAGCTCGCGCTATTTCGGCGCGCATCGAGCGTGCGCAGTGCAAGCTGGATGCGCCGCCGCTGCTGCGGCGTTAGCGGTGGAGGAAATCGCTTGCGGTACAACAGTTGCGCTCGGAGCGCCTTGAGTGTGTCCACCCGTGCCGACCAATGTTCGTCCAGCGGCACCAGAATCCCAATCGGGCGTTGGAGGCCTTTGGCATCCAGCACGAGCAATGCGCCTGTTTCCAGGCGTACATACATCAGGCCGTCCTGCATTCCGATGACGGTCAGATCTTCTGCATCGATATGCAGGGCGGCGGCGTCACCGCCGGGGACCGGCACAGCATACCCGACCGCTGCCGGGGCGATTGATGGCGTCCAGAATACGGGTGCTTTGGGTGCGTCGATGTCCGGATCAACCGGGAAATCGTAACCCCCATGCAGCCGGTGATTTCAATCCATCCCGCATTCGCGGGTAATTGGCGCGATAGTCGGAATTGCGGCGCAAGCATTCCCAGGCCAGCCCGGACAGGTCGAGACTGTCGAAATGCTTGTAAGCCGCTTCGTCTTGCCAATCTTTGGTCATGGCGAAGCTCCGCGTCAGATGTTTCGGTGGACAATGAGTATAGCTTGGTGACGCGTCAAAACGACGGCAGGAACGGTTGCCCTGCGCAACCTGCGCGGGTGTTCGCCGATGACTTACAGATAAGGCGAAGTTCAGCCATTACCGCCCTCAAGCAGCTTGCGATAGCCTTGCTCCGTCATCCAACGAGCGCGGGCGAGGTGGCTGACGTACATCTTTTTGGCACGCTCAGGTTCCTCAGCAGCATCTATACCGAACAGAATTTCACTTACTTCCTGCAGGCTGGCACCGCTTTCAGCGGCATCAAACAGGCGCAAGTACAGCGTCATATGCGCGTGGTCGTAATCGGTCAGCTCATCGCTTTGTGGTGCGAGATCAGCGATCGGCGTGGTGCCGGTGGCAGACATGATTCCCCCTCGCCGTTGGGCGTTAAGGCTCATAACAGCACATCAGATTGCATGTGCAAGGTCGGATCACGGTCAGTCCGATGGTAGATGAGTATCATAATACGTCGCACCAAAATACGCGATAGGTTCTTTAATCGCGGATGGACATCCGCGTTGTTTTTGCAAGGAATCTCAAGCACTACCGCCAAGCCTGCGGGCTTACACAGGCTGCGTTGGCGGCGGCGATGGATGTGGACCGCGCGCATGTCAGCTCGATGGAGCGCGGCCAACAGAACGTCACCCTGCAAACCCTGGAGCGGGTCGCAGCGCATCTGGATGTGGCCCCAGCGAAGCTGATCGAAGAACACTCGGAACCCTAATAGAGTTACAGGATCACGGAATCCCCATCTGATTTCGGAGGACGGATTGGATGGAGGCGCTGAACTGCTTGGAGGCACGAGTTTGGTGGGCTGCCCGATTCTTGCGCTACCGCCCGCGCGATGAGTTGCGCGTGATCTAGTCGGCCCCGGCATAGGTTACGGCGTGGATATGCACCTCGCGCGCATCATCATCGACGGTGAAGGCGATCACGGCCTTGCGGCCTGCAGGGATGGCGCACAGCCCGGGGGCGATCTCGTCCCGTCGGCTGCCCTTGCGCGGCAGATTAGCGAGGCTGGCGATGGTGACCTCGATTTCGTCCAGCCGGCGTGCGGCGGATTACGGACCGGCATAGTCGGTCAGCCAGCGCGTGATGGCGTCAAGGTCATCCGCGACCGCAGGATGGAACCGGATGCGATAGCTTACGTCTCGCGCGCAGCATGCAGTCGGGCACGGGCAGCGGCAAACGCGTTGTCGGAGGTGACATAGTCGTTGCGTGGCGTGTCGAGGCGCGCGCTGATCTCATCAGCCATGGCACCAAGTGTCAGCTCGCGCTCTTCTTCATCGCGGATCATCTGTTCCAGCGCCGCCGCCACAGCCGCGCTCTGCGAGGCGTAGACGCCTTGGCCCAACTTTTCGGTAAGGAACTCGTGGTGGCGATTGGTGAAGCTGAGGCTTGTCTTGACCGTCATGCTTGGCTCCCGGGGTATGACTTAGTCATATTGCCGAAGGTTTGAAGGTTCGCAACTACTTCGGGTAGTGCGGGGAGCAGACCTTTGCTGCCGTTGCTGTTGCAACAGTCTGCTTCGCGAGTGTATCGCGGCGTAATTATCCGATCCGAAGTCGCCGCAAGAATCCATGCTCCGGCACCCTGTCATAGACATCGAAGCTCGGCTGCGCCTTCGGTTGCCATACCCGGCCGAACTCCACCGAACATGAAAGCGGCGTCGCTGGAAAGACAGACAGATCGACGTCGTGTCCATGCAGGTTCTGGATCTCATCGAAGGTGCGGCGTGCGATCTCCCTGAACCGCCGAAGGTCGTCCTTGTGCCGAATGATGCCCGCGCGGTGAATGTCGCTGCTGATCTCCCAGATAGAGACGTCGGTTCCGAGTGCCTTCACTACGGCATCATCGCTGACCTCGTTGGTAATAGAGAGCTTCAGGGCAACCTTCTTACCGCCCGGTTCCCCGCGATGCAGCTCGAACTGGACCTCCTCCCGGTCCTCCGGCCAGGACCATTGTGCGGGCTCCCTTTGCAACTCGAATACGTCGGCAACCGAGATGTCTGAGAGCAATCGCCCCAACTCCATCAACAGGGGGATCGGGGCCAAGCCGAAAACCGAAAGATGACGGATTTCGCCCGCCTCGAACCGTCCACGCACCTTGCGGGCGAAATCGGAGCGAAGCACGTCGGGCTGCACCTGCCAATAGGTCGGATCCGTGTCTTTGTAGTGCATGCCCTTGACCTTGATTTCGATAGGCCTGGCCTCTGCCGGCGTGCGCTGTGGCAGGATGGCCGTCACGCAATCATCGAAAGGAACAGACGTTTCGTTCGGGCCTATCGGCGCGCTGAACTGGAGAATGTGAGAGCGGCGGTTTGGGCCGGCCGACAGGACCATGTCGACCCACGCCTCGTGATCCCTTTTCATCTGTCGCAGGCGCTCCGGCGGATATGCGTCCGGGTTCTCGCGGTCGACTTCACGATGACACGGGTCGCAGAGGAGCATGACGTTGGTATGGTCATTGGCAAGAAGCGGTGAGAGCTCTTCATTGCCCCTGGGCCCATTGACGCTATCGGCAATGATGTGGGCGACGTAGCCCTTGTTCGCGCCGGAGTTGCCCGACACCAGATGGCCGATCAGCGGCTCGTTGCAGTTCTGGAACTGGCATCGTCCGGCGGACTTCGCCCATACGATGCGCCTGGTCTTTTCATTCAGGTTTCGGGTTCCGCTCTTGCCCATGTCTCGTCCTCACTGCACCCGCCTAAAAGGGCGGTTTCTATGGATTCTTCGCTGCAATTCACGAGGCGACAGTTTCGGGGTCAGGTCGACCAACCGGCCAAGCCAGGACTCCGCCGTTTCCGCGCTCACCTGCATCCAAAAATGCTGGAGCGGGGTGCCACAGCACTCCTCAGCCGACACGCGGCCTCCGCAGGGGCATCCTGCCCCCATGTCCAAAGAGTCATCGTCGCGTCGACGTTCCAGAACATTCCGAACCTCGGTCTTTCTCGGGCGGCACCCAATGAGTTCGGCCACCGCATCGATCCAGCCATCGATCCCATGATCCCATTCGTCGAACGGCCAGTCCTTGCCCTTCTGCCGGAGTAGCTGGCTCAGGAAGAAGTTCCTGAACGGCCCTTCCAAGAAGGCCCCTATTGACGCGTCCTTATGGGCCACCACCCATGTCTCGAACACGGTGACGCAGCAGACATCCGCGGAGGAACAATGGAAGCTATCGTGCCGGGGAATGCTGTCATCCAGCATCGTGACTTTAGGCTCTGTCGCCGGATAGTCGGCTGGAATCTCGATCCGGATACGGTGCTCCGCCAACGGGCCACGATCCCGGTAGGCAGGCAACACTGCCAACAGCAGGTAGGTGCCCTCGACGACGACCGTCTCATCCCGGATCGCGATGTCCAGGTAAGGCTGGTCGCCGTAGAGGGCGTCCCTGACGTCTCGCAGGAGGGTCGTCACGGCGTCATTCACCGGGGAACCAGGGCTTCGTCGTGGTCCCCGAGGCTTTCACCGCAGCGGCCTCTTCGGCGGCCACGGCCGCGTTGGCTGCCACGGCGGCTGTAGTCAGGGACATCAGGGGCGCGACCTTGCGGATCGTTTCTGCCGTCATGCTGTCCCGGAAGGCGGTCGGGATGGCATCGAACCGGCTGCCGGCCAGGTAGGTGAGGAAGTCATGGCGGGCGCGTGCGATCCAACGCTCGAAATTCCTGCGCTTGACCGGCTTGTCCTCCCACTTGTCGGCGAAATTCTCCGCCGGGTAGGACGGGTTCGGGATCACGGCGACGGGTCCGAGTTCCTCGAGCGCACGTTGCATCTTGGGCAGGATGTTCCGGAGCGTTTCCGAGATCGTCGCCTCGCCATTGTAGGCTTGTGCCGCCAGGGTGGAGATGATGATCGAGATCGGCTTATGCTCATCTCCATCGAACATCACGTCCCGGTGCCGCTTCAGCAGCTTGATGGCGTCCTGGAGGGGCGTCTGGACCTCGTGGTTCGGAAAGTCCTCGACCGAGGCAATGACGCGGCCAGCGGCATTCATCTGGGCACGCTTCTCCTCGAGCACTTGGCGCTGACGGCCGCGGAACCACCGCAGATAACCCTTCGGGTTACTGACGAGCCAGATCGCACCGCGCACATGATAGCCGTCATGCTTCTTGTCGGTGATGCCGATCGCCGTGCTGGTGTAAGAGCGAACCCCCTCGAGACCGTAGCCGGCGGCGACGAGCGACGCCACATAGCCGCTTGTCCCGGGGATGCTCGGAAGGATGTCCATATGGAAGTCCGCCTCGTCGGCATATTCCATCGTCCAGCAGCGCCGACCATCTTGCGGCGCCTCCTTCATCTGATGCCTCGTGGCATAGGCCTTGATCTCCATGCCTGCCAGGCTCTTGAGTTCTGCCTGCGACATCCGCGTGTGGTCGCCCTTTTCAAGCTCGCACACCACGTCGACATCGTAGGCGTCGCCGTCGCCGACGGGTCGGATCACGGTTCCCAGGGCGAACGAGCCCTGAGCAGAGATCTTCGGCTTCAGGTGATGAACCTTCGAGTCCGGGCGGTCGAGCCATTCACCGATGGACCGATACCGGCCACGCGCCTTCTCGTCATAGGTCTGCGGAATAGAGATCTCCCGGACGATGGCCCGGAGGGTGCCTTCCTTGGAAGTGATCTGTCTGTCTTTCGGAACGTTCATGCGATTTCTTTCTCTGCTCGGTGATGCGTCACCATATCATGGGGAAGGGCTGCCAGCGGGCCCTTGTTATGGTATGCGTACCAGAGCGAGAGTTCCGGACACACGGAGCCAAAAAAATGTCCGGCGTCATGGTTCTCGGGCGCAGACACTAATAGCGGCAACGAGGGCGGCCCATGCAGCAGGCGAAAACCGAAGACCAGTTCCACGCCGTTGACGAGTTCAAGGCTGCGCTTTCTTTCGGGGAAGCAGAATGGACCTATCTCCGGCGCCTCGCGCGAAACCGATGCCGGGTCCGCCGACCGGGAGAAGAAGATGAGGTCATCCAGGAGGCTATCTGCAGAGCGCTCGAGGGCAAGCGCCGGTGGCCGAAGGGGCTGAACCTCTTCGCCTTCCTCTCTGGCGTAATGAAGAGCATCGTGTCCGAGAACCCGAAAATCGGGTTCCGGCGTAACATTGACCGGGACATCGATGCGGCGTCCGATGCGATTTCAGAGGACGCCAGTGCGGCTGATCTGGTGCTCGAAACCGAGGTCGTGACCTATGTCATGGCACTTTTCGAAGACGACGCTGAAGCCGAGGCCCTGGCTGAAGGGATCATGGAGGGCTGGGAGAAGGACGATCTCCTTGGCCTCTTCAATGGCGACGTGACCCGCTACGAGACTGTGCGCAAGCGGTTCAGACGTAAGGTAAATGCGCACTCGGAACTCAAGAGTATGATCCATGGTGAATGACAAGATGTCGAAGCTCGATCGTCTCGAGGAGGCGATCAACGAGGACATCCTGGCGATGACGCCAGAGGAAATTCTCGAAGAAGCCAAGGCTGAAGGCGAAGACACGGCTGCTTTTGCCAAGTCGATGGATGCGTGGCTGCAAGGTGCGATCGCTCAAGCCGACTCGACGCGCCTGAAGAATGCTCGAGCAGCTCTTGAACGCGACCGAGATCGGTCGAAGGCCAATGTTGTCCCGATGAGAAAGCGCGAGGCCAAATCACGCCCTGAGGGCCTCGCTCCTGACACCATGGCCGCGCGAAATGGCAAGGAATTGTCGCAGCGCGACAAGGCGGCCCTCGAAGAGGATTTCGATGAGCTGTTCGACGATGACGCATGGGGAGATGATCAGGACGAAACCGATAAATGACCCATAAACCTCGGACTGCGGCAAGGATTCTGGAATCTCTCTCGATCAACGAGCCCGAATGGATCGACCTCGAAGCCATTGCGTGGCTGAGCGGCGCGAAAGTCAAGTATCGTGAACTGGACGGTTGTGATGCCTGCATTGCCGGCAGGGCCGATGTTGGCCGAGCGATAATTTCTATCGACAATCGTAGCCTTCCCCGCAGGCAGCGGTTTTCCTTGGCGCACGAAATAGGACACTGGGAATGGCACCGCGGGCATCAGCTTCTGTGCAGCAAGGATGATATCAGAGGCAGCGGGCTCAAATTGAAAGGCCTCTCGCGAGAAGCCGCGGCCAACCGTTTTGCCGCGGAATTGCTGATGCCTAGCTTCATGCTCAAGAACGCGATGCGTGATTTCAATCGCCTCGACATGACAACGGTGAGGAACCTGGCTAGCCGCTTCGATGTCAGCCTCACGGCTATGGCTTACCGTCTGGTCGAGAGCGATGTGCATCCTGCCCTGCTGGTCGCCTACGGCAAAGACGGACGTCACTGGTTTGTTCGCTCGAAGAGCATTGGGGAGATATGGTTTCCGAAAGATCGCCTCGATGTGGAGAGCGCTGCCTACGATATCCTATTCGGCAGCTCTCAGGATGACCGGTTCATGTCGACAGTGGAGGGCGACACATGGTTCGATGTTGAATGGGCTGACCAACTCGAGCTAGGGGAGCAATCGTTCAGAACTCAAGAGAATGAGGTTGTCTCGCTGCTTATCGCGCGGAGCCACAGGATGCTAGCGGACTGAAAGCCGTTTACATGAGGCTACCATGAGTGGATTGCTTGGAGCACTACTCAAATCAGCGAATGTCGAAAATCCGAGAGCTAAATGAAGATACGGAAGGTCCAAGAACGGTTAATGCAGCCAGCGAATTGAGCTTCCGCTTCGTTCTGGTAGCGGGCCCTCTTTGTTTAGAGCGCCAAGGTAGGGTTTGGCCGGTCGCGTTGGGTTCAAGCGTGAAGGCGAGCCGCTCGCGGTTAACACAAGACGAGCAAAGCTCGCCCCGCCCGGTGATCCCGGGCGGGGCGGTTTGCTGTCAGTCGCCGTTGCGGCGGGAGTTGGGGCGCGACCAGATGAGGCTGAAGGTCTCTTCGCCGCCTTCGATCACCGTGTCGTCGAAGAGGTTGGCGTAGATCGGTTGGGTGAAGCTCGGATCGTCGAGCTTGAGGCTCAGGTAGTCGCGGCCCTCGGTCGAGCGCTTGGACCAGGCGGCGCCGATCTCGGCACGGCCGACGAAGACCCGGTGGGAGGGGGCGTTGTCGTTCGGGGTGCTGTCCTCGGGGACGATGCGGACTGCTTTCGCTTGAACGCTGAGGGTGACAATCTCTCCGACGTATTCGCTGCCGGTCTTTTTGAAGGTTCCAATGGTGGCCATGTCATATCTCCTTTTGGCTTGTCCGAGCCCGCGCCCTTCGCGGCCTCGATGGCGATCGTCAGGACCGGGGCGATCCGCCGACGCAGCCCCTGTGGCCCGAAGCGCCAGCGGAGGACGGCAAGGCCGGTCTTTCTTGCCGCGCGAGGAATGGCGTCCGCCAGGGGAAGAAAGTCCGGACCGGCCGTTGCGGCCAAGGCGGTCGAGGCGTCAGCCGATCCCGGTCAGATCAGCCGCTGAGAGGCCCGCAAGCGACGCGCGGCGTCATGCCATAAAAGAGGGGATGACAGGCTACCTCTGGACCGCGCAAGATCCCGGCTGCATGCGTCGAGCAAAGACAGGTTTTGGCGTGCAGGCGGGACGGTGCATGTGCCGGACGTGCCTCGCTGCTCCGGGATTACCCCTCTCGCCGTGTCTTTGTTTGTCTGCCGTGATGTTCGGTCTGCTGGCGATCTAAATGCGTGCGCAACCGCGGCCATCGCCACAACGTGGGTTTCGGCGATCTGGCTTTGCTCAGCCGGTCCTGCCCAACCGCAACGCTGCGGTGACGGCGAGCATCGAGACCTGTTGCCTCAATCGGTTCCGGTGCATGCTGACGGCGTCGCTGACGGCATGCTGCTACCTAAGCTTCACAGGGCGTTCAGTGTTCGTCGAAAGACCTGTGCGGATGCGGGTCGGACATGGCGTTGACGTCGGACCAGCCCGACACCCGCGCCCAAGCTGTACCGCCGATAATGAGCGCGCCCAGCCAGGACAAGAAGGTGATGGTGACGGTGCCCGCGCTGCCGAATTCGGCAAGACCCTTTGCCGCATGAAACCCGGCGATCCCGGCGGGGACCGCGTAGATCAGACCGATAGCGAGTTTTAGCGGGACCCAACGGATGCGGTCAAAGGCGAATTCTCCCAGAGCCGCGATGAATCCGCCGATGAAGAGGCCCGCAATGATCGACAGGAAGGCGCCTTGGCCGGACTCATACAGATACATGCCGGACGTCAGCCCGATCGCGAAGGGCAGGGCGTAGACAGCCAGGTTGAACAGTATCCAGCAGAGGGCACCAAGGCCGAACAGCGTGAAGAGGGTGGAAAAGAACATGAGGCACTCCTTTTGAGAACAAGGATCGCGCCGCCACCTCCTCCATTGGCACGGTCAAATCATAGCAGAAAATGGCTCGCCCCGGGAGGGGCCGGGGCGGGCGTCGGCGGAAATCCGGTCATGCCGGTGGGGCGGCTTTCGACCGGAAGTCGAAGAGGGGAATGCCCATCGCGCGGGCCTTGTCAGCGAGGTTTTCGGTGATGCCCGAGCCCGGGAAGACGATGAGCCCGATGGGCAGGGTATTGAGTAAATGATCGTTGCGCTTGAAGGGGGCTGATTTACCGTGCTGCGTCCAGTCGGGCTTGAAGACGATCTGTGTCACACTGCGGTTGTCGGCCCAGGCTGCAGCGATGCGTTCGGCCCCGCGCGGTGCGCCGCCGTGCAGCAGCACCATGTCGGCGTGTTTCGCATGGACGCGGTCGAGGGCCGCCCAGATGGCCGTATGATCGTTGCAGTCCAGCCCGCCGGTGAAGGCGATCTTTGTGCCTTGGGGCAGGAGCGGTTCCAGATCGAACCTGCGTTTTGCGGCCAAGTGATCGCGGCTGTCGATCAGTGAGGCGGTAAGTGTGCGGCGGTTCACGTGGCTGCCCGTGCGCGGATGCCAGGTCTGGCCGAGATGGGTCTCGAACAACTCGGCAGCGAGATCGCGCATGGCCTCAAAGGAATTGCGCCGCTCGATGAGCGTGAGGCCTTCCGCGATCAGGGTCTCGAGCTCGACCGAGCGGACCTCGGATCCGTCCTGTTCGCGCTGTGCGCGTTTTTGTGCCTGTTCGTTGCTGTCGAGATCCCGGCCTGTCCGCGTCGCCATGCGGTGAAACAGGTTCGTAGTGGACCAGAGAAGATCTTCTAGGTCGGGCTCCAGCCGGGTATCGGAGAGAGTGGAGACGAGCGCGTCGAAAATGTCGGCGACGGCGGTGCGAATGGCTTCGGGCTCCGGCAAGGGGCGGGGATCGGGCTCGTCGATGAAGGGGCGCCAGCCGTAGAGCTGCAGTTCCTCGAGCACGACGGCGGTGGAGGATCGGGTTTGAAGGTGGGTCTCGGGCATGATGTCGTCTCCGGTTGTCGAAGACCGCGCCTCTCGCGGCCTTCCCGGGCGACGGAAAAGCGGGGCCCGGGCGGGTCTGCACCGCCGCGCTTGCGGCGGCCGAAGCAAAGCGTAGGACGGCTTGCCGTTGCGGGCCCGTTCGGGCGCTGCTCCGTTTCGCCCGCTCTCGGAAGGCCGGAAGGCGTGGCTCCGATCGCGGAGGCGCAGGCCGGCTGCGCCGATCCCGATCAATCGATGGCGTGGTCGAGGAAGGTCACGGCATCCTCGGGCGCCAGTTGCGGACGCAGATGGGCGCGTAATTTGTCGCGGCCATTGTCCCGCAGATCGTCATTGAAATCGCCGAGACGGGGGGAGAGGTGGATCGCGTCGATCCCGGCCCCAAGGGCCCGATGCGCCAGTTGGTCTGCGGCGGACAGGCCTGCCGGATCGGCATCGACGGCGATGTAGAGGCGGCGAAGATCGGCGGGCAGCTGCAGGGCTGCGAGATGGTTTGCGGACAGAGCCGCCACGACAGGAAGCTTCGGCAGGGCCAGATGCAGGGAGAGCATGGTCTCCAGCCCTTCGCCTGCGGCCAGCATGCGGACCGGTTTGCCGATGCGAACACCATGGCCGAGGAGATTGCCCATCGCCTTGCGCGGTGGACTGACCGGAGCCTTGTCTGCAGTGTTGGGGTCAAGCCAGGTTCGGTGCAGGCCGGTGAGCCGTCCATTGAGGTCCGTCACTTTGGCGTGCAGGGCAGGCTAAGTCTCCGGCGGGTCTGTCAGTGCGTGATCCTCGCGCCAGTAGAAGCAGTTCGGGTGAAACCGAAGACTGTCGAGATGGCCCAGCCCGGTGAGGCCGCGCCTTGCGAGATAGCGTTCTGCCAAGGTGCCGGAAATCGGCTGGCCCATGCCCGAGAGCCGCCGCGCGGCCTCGGGTGAGCCGCGAGAGGCTGGCGGATTGGCGGCGCGGTGCAAGTCCGTCTGCGGCAGGCTTAGAAACCTGCGGGCCTCCTCGAGCGTGTCCTTCAGGGTGACGATCCCCATGTTGAGGGCGACCAGATCCAGCAGGTCGCCGTGCTGCCCGGTTGCGGAATCGGTCCATTTTCCGGCGGCACCGGGACCAGAGATCGGACCGGTTAGTCTGACATAGAGGCTGCGGCCCGGCGTATTCTGCACATCGCCTACGATCCAGTAGCGGCCCTGTTTGCGCCCGTTCGTGAGGTAGTGACGGCAGACGGTTTCGGCATTCTCGGCAAGGCGGCGGGCGATGTCGGCGGCGGGGCTGTGCATGCTTTGTGCCTCCTGTCGTGGATAGAAAAAGGGGCCCGCCATTTCTGGCGGACCCCGGCTGCCGGAGTTCGGGGGGAAGGAACTCCGACCTGCTCGAAGGTCACTCGGCGGCTGTCTTGGCGAAGGCGTCACCGGCGACGGGATCACCTTCCTCCATCAGGTCAGAATCTTCGATAGCCGGTTCTCCGCCGTCTTCCGCCGATTGCGCTTCGCCGGTGTCGGCGTCGTCGATCAATTTGATCTCAGGCGCGTCCTCTTCCGGCAGGGGCGGCGTGCGCGGCGCGTCGGGCAGCCAGCCGGTGCCGGCGAGCAGGTCCTCGGCGGCGGTCACCATTTCTGCCTTCTTCAGCCCGGCGATCCGGTCAGCGGCGTCCTCACCCTTCGCCTCGCGCACGGCTTCGAGGATGCGCGCCTTGGTCACGCGGCCGAGGTAGCTGTCGCCCGTCGCCGTCCAACCCACCTTGGCCAAGTCGAGCCCGACGGTCCCGGCCAGCACATCCGCATGCGCAATGGCGCGCGGGCGGCGCTGGTAGGGGTCGTGGACGGCATTCACGCTCATCGCCACGCAATGGGCGAAGAGCGCCTCGCGGCTGCAGCTGTCGAACTCGGTCAGCGCCTCCCAGAGGTCCTCGGATGCCTTCGGCAGGTTCCGCGCCCAGGTCTCGTGACGCTGGTCGATGGCCTTCGCATAGGCCGTGTCGCCGAGGCCCAGCACCTGCGATCCGAACCCCGCGTTGCGCGGTTCGATCTCGACGCAGCTGTCGACGGCGTAGCGATAGAAGAGCCGCAGGACCATCGCGTGCAGCGCGGCGAGGAAGGCCACCTGCGGGTCCTGGGCCAGCGCATTGCGCAGCGCTAGCGTGCGATGGGCCGTCAGTTCCATGACGTGGCGGTCGGACAGCGGTTTGAGGCCATCATCCTCTTCGTCCTCGTCCGCGGTTGACACGACGGTGTCATCGGCGTCCTCGACCGGTGCCGCTTCCAGTGCGACCTCGCCGGTGTCCTCCACCTCCTCGACCGGCTCATCTTCGGGCCGCACGTAGCCCCGATCGACCCGCAGCCGCCCGGAACTGTCGATGCTGACGAAGGCTCCTGCCAACGCAAGGTCGTCGGCCTCGTACCGGATCGGGCGCGCCTCGAGCGCCTCCATCGCCTCCTCGATCTCGCCCAACCGGGCATCGACCTCGTTGGGCAACTCGTCGGCCTCCGCATGTTCAGCCTCGAGCGCGTCGTATTCGGCCTTCAGCGCCTGGTAGCTGGCGGCTTCCTCGTCGCTCATCGGCACCGCCTCGCCATGGACGCGGCGCATCCCGAAGGTGTGGCCATAGGGGAACTCGGTATCGATCTCGACCCATTTCCAGCCCTCGGCACGCACCCCCTCGGCCTCTTCGGCCAGCTTCTCGCGCACCATGACGTCGAGAAGGGCGGCATCCTGCAGCCAGCCGCCATCGTCCTGTTGGAACAGGTCACGCAGGAACTCGCCCCCGGCCTCGACATAGTCGTCGAGCCCGACGAACTGCGCCCGCTTGTCCGAGGCCCGCACTGCGCCCTCGGTCAGCATGCGGCGGATCTCGTAGGGCTGCCGCGAATAGTGCCGCTGCAACGCCTCCCAGACCTGCTCCTGCCGTGCGTGATCGGGATCCACCGTGAAGGCCATGAGCTGGTCGAGCGTCATTTCCTCCTCGGCATAGGCGTCGAGCAGCGACGGTGCTGCGGCGGCGAGCTTCAACCGCTGTTTGACCACGCTGGCCGAGACGAAGAAGGCCGCGGCGATCTCCTCCTCGGTGCGGCCCTTCTCGCGCATCGCCTGGAAAGCGCGGAACTGGTCGAGCGGATGCAGCGGCGCGCGTTGGACGTTCTCGGCGAGGCTGTCCTCCTCGGCGAGCCCGTCTGTGCGCACGATGCAGGGCACAAGTGCTGTCTTGTTCATGCGCTTCTGTTTCACGAGCAGTTCCAGCGCCCGGAACCGCCGCCCGCCGGCGGGGATCGTGTACATGCCGGTCTCGGCGCCGCTCTCATCCAACACGGGCCGCACGGTGATGGAGCTCAAGAGCGTCCGCCGCGCGATGTCCTCGGCCAGTTCCTCGATCGACACGCCTGCCTTGACGTGGCGCACGTTCGACTGGCTGAGCATCAGCTTGTTGAAGGGGATGTCGCGCGAGGCGCTGAGGGTGATCTTCTGTTGCTTGGTCATCGGGATAACTCCGCGACGGGCCAGCCGGGAGCCACTCTCCCGACCTCCAAACCCGTCACGGAAAACCCGGCCCCCCTCTCACTCTATAGTGTTGTCTTTGTTCACTGACGCGCCTTAGTCTTAAAGGGAAAGAGGAGTGCTTCATGACATCATTCAATCTGGGAGACTATCCTCATGCGATAGCAGGAGATCTTGTCTTCGTCAGAGGCGCAAAAAGAGGTCTTGTGGAGCGATATCAACGCGCTCACAGAATGCCACACCCTGAAAAAAGCCACGTCGCTTGCGTGGTCAGCCCGGTAGATATGATGGAAGCGATGTGGCGAAAAACGTCATATTCATTGGTTTTCTCAGAATGGCTCAGAACAAGGAAGAAGAGCGATAAGTTCTATATTCTTCGACATCCAAACGCGTCTGTTGAGAAAACATCAGATGTAATAGAGGCAGCCCTTTTTTACCTCGAAGAGGTCTACGCACTGGACGATGCATTGCGCAACGCCCCCGAAAGCGTTGGAAAATCCATATGCTCGGTAACTGCAGCAAAAATCTTGCGGCGCGCTGGATTGATTGAACCGCAACTTCTTCCAATGAACCAACAGATTTATCCCGGCCCGCTCTATTCCATGCTCTTGAACCTTGGATGGATAGAGCTGGAGATGACTGACCAATATTTTGCCAATGGCGTCGTTCCAGAGAGCCATTCTCCGATGCAGACCCGAATTAAGACGATGAAGGCCGCCCGTTATATGCGATCAATGACGGCCCAGACCGATGGTCTGATTGCAACAATGGACACCTTTTTCGCCAAGGCAGAGGCAAAGGATGTGTTTTGGGCTCTTGCTGCTTCACGGGATTCTTCAGCTCTACAATACCTCGCAGACCAAATTTCTGATGTTGTCTTGAATCACTGCCGCGTCTTGACGCGCGCGGAGAAGGGGTCAGTTAATTGGAAGGAGACTGACGAGAGCCAAAACCAGATCAGAGAGCTCATTAAGCTTACCGAAGAGAAGCAAGCGATCATCTTCGACTTGCTGCAAAGAATCGGCGATGAAGTAAAGGCCTGCTTCAACATGGAGGAATTTTTGGAAGGCATGAAAAGAGTGAAGGCCGCTTTGGCTAGCAGCGGTATCGTCTCAGAAAACGATGCTAGAAGAATGCTAAACAGTTATTTACAGGCTGAAGTTTCCTTCCTTGCCGTTACGGGATCGTTGGCTAAAGACTTTATACTGCCTCCAATCACGTTGCCAAGGCTGCAAATCGAGCAGCTTAACACCAAGGATCGAGAACACATCAATGAGGTTGGCAGGGTATTAGAGTCATACTATGAGAGCGTCGGTAATCAAATTGAAGGTCAAGCCGATCAGATTGGTATAGCCAGACAGGTATTGGGAGTCATTTTTGAGGATTCTTCGATGCAAAACATTGATGAACTAGTAAGCAGCAAGATGTCGGCAATGCTATTTGACGGAATAAGGGGTACTCCCGGGTTTGAAAATGCCCAGAAGTTCCGCGCTATGTTCGATCAATCGCCAACCAATTAGCATCACACATGAAGCATTAGGCGCTTTTGTCGAAGAACATGTTCCTCAATTTTGCCTGCGCGGAGGGAACTCGCGAGTGTTGTTGCCTCCAAAATGGCTGTTTACGCGGCGCTCCCCAACAACGCCTTCGCCTTCCCCTCCATCACTAACCGCGCATCCTGCTGCGGCTTGGAGCGAGCCACCGCCGTGATCCCCTGAACGAAGTCGAAGACGCTCTCGGGCAGGCGGCCTTCCTCGGCCAGCACGGTCTCGACGATCCGCCCCGTCTCCGCCTTTGAGAACCCGCGCTTGCGCAGGAAGTCCTGACGGTCCTCGTCTGACCGTGCGACGATCTTCTCCCGCGCTGCGCAGATCCCGTCGATGAAGGGCGCGGGCGAGGACTCGGCGAAGCGGCTGAGCGCCGGGGCGGCCTCGTGGGCAAAGCGCGAGGCGGCGTATTTCGAGTGCCGGATGGTGATCTCCTGGAAATCCTCGACGCCCCAGAGGTTGCGGTTCTGGCAGACGGCGCGCAGGTAGAAGCTCGCGATGCCGAGCGTCTTGGCGCCCACCTCGGAGTTCCAGCAATAAAACCCCCGGAAATAGAGGTCTGAATAGCCCCTAGTATTGTAGACGCTTTCTTCCCTAATTTTGAGGCAAGGAGGCCGTTATGGGGAAGCCAAATTTCAGTGAAGATTTCAAGCGCGATGCTGTGCATCAGATTGCAGTTCGGG
>Ga0189278_10253_pt1 | contig 32048 bp, 27 predicted proteins | sample N26A9minimetaG_FD_130326 | JGI IMG/M metagenome (GOLD analysis project Ga0189278, IMG submission 130326) | Marine microbial communities from the Costa Rica Dome - N26 A9 mini metaG | ecosystem: Environmental > Aquatic > Marine > Oceanic > Photic zone | place: Costa Rica: the Eastern Pacific...
AAACATAATGTTTCAGGTTGTTATCGGTATTATCGGTACGCCATTCGGTCTCGCTGATATTTCCGTTGTACAATGGTGTCCCTCCGTATTGGGGGTCGTTGTAGTTGATCCCAAAGGCGAACAAATCGTTGCCCAAGGAAGTTGGGTTGTTTATCTGTTTTAACCATCCCCTAACATTGTATGTGTAATCCACTGTTTGCAGACCACCACCCACTTTTTTGGTGTTCAATTGGCCAAGAGGGTCATAACCATTGTTCACTAAGGTTTCCTCTGGTTGTGTTCCAATGGTCTGTTTTTGGCTCAATAACCTACCTTGGTCGTCATAGTAAAAAGAATCCGAGGTGACAATTGTAGCGTTTCCGTTCTTGGTATGTTCACTTTGTTGCTGTTCTATCTTGCCTGTAAAGTCCAATTCCGTTTTCACAATATCGTTGGTACCCAAATAAGGGTTATCGGTCTTCACCCAAATAGGTCTGCCCTTGACATCATAAACGGTGAGGTTAGTGATCCATTGGTTGGTTTCCAATACCCGTATCTTGGCCGCTGTGGGCAATCCTTTTACATCAACTGCTTGGGCTTGGCCAAATATTTGCCCAGTAGGCTTGGCTAGACCATCCCTTGTAGCGTTATAGTTATCGTAATAATTGATGGTATGTAATTCCGAAACCGATGCCAAAGTAGGGTATCCATTGGTATTGTAGTACAATGGCATCCCGTCCACCGTGGTAGGTGTTGTGGACTGTTCGGCCCATTGCACATTGACATTATCGGCCGCAGCTTGCTCTGTTTCGCGACTGCCTCCATTCACAATTCCTGTAAAAGCAACCCTTCCCAAGCCATCGTACCGGGTGAACAACCATTTACCCTGACCGCTTAATATAGGATCGGTTGTCATGACAGGTTGGTTCATTTTGTTGTACACCATGTACTCCCACCCTTTGCCCGGGATTCGTTTTTTAACCAATCGGTTTTGTGCGTCGTAACCATATTGGTAACATAATTCATCAAGTTCTATGGAAGATACCCCGTTGGTCGTATCCACCTTAGGTGAAATCACATAGGTCAGATTACCAAAGTTATCGTATACATAATAGGTGTCGTGCGGTGTTACAGTGCTTCCCACCTCGGCGTAGGTACGCTTGAGTACCACCCTGCCCTGTTTATCGGTGAATTCTTCTGTAGTATGTAACTTACTGTTGGGGTCATTGTGATTTTCATCCTTAGTGATGTTCTTGTACAGTTCTCCAGGATTATAATAGGCATTGCCAGAACCATCTACCAAAGTGGGTTCGTAGATTCCACCGATATAATCGGTGGTTACGCTAAAGAGTCGAACCTCTTGAGCAATGTTAGTAACATATTCAAAATCGATTTCACGACCGTTGCCCAATTGCCAATCCTCACCGGGAGCAGCTTGTTTCAATACCCTGCTCAAAGGTGAGGACTCCAATTCTTTTTGGGAGAAGGGATTGGGCATTGTACCCATTTCCGAGCCATAATTATTCAGGTAATAGGTATCGGTATCCGCTTCCGCACCAGCACGATAAGTACCTAAGCCTCCTGTAGTGGCTACATAGGGCAACCATTCCTTTTCGGTACGACCAAAATTGTCATAGCCTACGTGGGTCACAATATCGTTGGCTTCCAATCCCTGGAACATGTCCTGCAATGACACTTCATTGCCGTCGACAATTTCCAATATGGGCTGATGAAAATACTGACGAACATTCACATCGGTTGCGTAATACAAATAGCTTCGGAACCGTGAAGTAGTGGTCGCGGCATCCCATTTGAACTCCGTTCCATCAATAACCTTGTTACCGAGAATATCATAAACACCGCTAACACCAGTATCACCTCCGGAATAGGTATATGGATGTATAATGCCCACTAAAAGGTACCATTCGTCCAATTGGGGCAAATCTCCAGACCAAAAATAAGGATTGCCATTGGCCACTCCATTTAAATTATTTACGTTTTGGGTACCGTGGTATGTAGTCCCATTTTGAGAATAATTTCTTCTTACCCATACCATGTATCTATATGTCTTGGTCCGGTCTACGGAAAAATAATCTGTATTCCAACCACCATCGGCATCATTACCAGGATCATTGCCGCATGCCCATATCAGTGAGTTGTTTCCAAAAGGATCAGGGCCCGATATTATTTCGTTTTCAGAAGCCTGTCCATTTCGATTGAAGAAATTTGTCGAACTTACACCTTGTTGCCAATCCATGGTCCAACCAGGCACATAATTTGGACTAAGGCTATTGGATTGAGGTAATGAACCCTTGATGGCAATTTGTTGCATTGGTCTTCCCAACCCATCATAATAATTGATACTTTCCAGGACCTCCCTGTTTGATTTGATGTTATTTGAGGAGGACATTGCAGTTTGGTAGGTCCGGGAATAGATATAGTTTTCATCGCTTGGTACCGGTGATTGATAGTCACAGCCATTGTTCGAACCTGGTACATCAGGACACTGATCTAAGGTATTATCCGTGTAACCCAATGGTTGAAAACTTGCTGAAATACTGGCAATTGATTCTCCGAATCCATCCCCATCCTTGTCCAAATAAAAGGTCTGAGGAGCTATATTGGTAATCATAGTGGTCGAGTCGTCGTAATCGGAACTATTGTTGACATAGCTGGATGGCTGGGAACAATCCGAAATACTTGAGGAAGGATCACCAAATCCATCACCATCTGTATCCGCGTACCAGACCGTTGGCGCGATGGCAGTAATCTTAATACTGGAAGTATACTTGGTCTGTGAACAGGATACTACTTCCCTACGATACCATCGATCAGAATTAAGACCGTTAGGGGGATCGTAACTGGTTCCTGTCGCCCCGCTGATATCGCTCCAACCACTACTTCCATTTGTGGAATATTGCCATTGGTAACTATAACTGCCATTACCACCACCGGCAATGGAAACGTTACCAAGTACCGTCGGATTACCCCCTTCACAAATAGATTGCGCCCCATTAATCGAACCAGGGGTCAAATCAGGACGAACAGTTACTTTAACGCTCGAGGTATACAGGGTTTGTGAACAAGAAGTTGCGCTTCTGCGGTACCAGCGATCATTAATCAATCCGCCTGGTGGGTTGTAGGTGGTTGATGTTGCACCGTTGATAATCGTCCAACCGTTAGATCCGTTATCGGAATATTCCCATGTATATGTATAGCTACCATTACCCCCGCTGGCCGATGCACTGTTGCCCAAAGTTGAAGGATCACCTGAATAACAAACGGTCTGCGTACCGTTAATGCTGCCCGCCACCAATGGTGGCCGAACCGTTACCTTGATGATATTGGAATATTTGGTTTCACAAGATGTTTCCTGCCTTCGATACCATCGGTCTGAAATCAGATTGCCCGGCGCATCATATGTGGCTCCAGTAGCACCACTGATATTGGTCCAACCACTACTGCCATTGGTCGAAAACTGCCATTGATAATTATATAATCCACTACCACCACTTGGGGAACTGGCATTTCCAAATATCGAAGGGTTACCCGAATAACAAATGGTCTGGGTTCCATTAATTGTACCGGCTGTCAACCCAGGATGAATATTTACTTTTACAACATTAGTATATTTTGTGCGTCCACAGGATTGAACACGTTTGCGATACCAACGATCGGTGGTCAAACCACTTGGTGGATCATAGGTAGCTCCAGTCGCACCACTGATATTCGTCCAACCTCCAGTGCCTGTATTGGAATATTGCCATTGGTTGGTATAGTTGCCATCACTTCCAGATGGTGATGATGAGAGCAAAAAGCCCCTTGGATCACCTCCTGAGCAAACGTAAAAATCCGAACCGGCCAAAGATCCTGGAGAAAGATCCGATCTTATTGTCACCTTTACCGTACTGGTATATTTTGTTTGGGAGCACGAGCTTACCCTACGCCTATACCACTTTGTTTGCGTTTCCCCTGAAGGTGGATCGTAGGTTGCACTGGTTGCTCCGGAAATGCCATACCAACTAGAATTATTCGGGGAGTATTGCCAGCTATAGGTATAACTACCATCCCCACCACTTGCGGAAGCTGAATTGCCCAAAGTGGTTGGGTTCCCTGCATAACAGACCGTTTGTGTTCCTGTTATGCTGCCCGAATTTAAGACATTGCATACTGTAACTCTTTTGTTCAAGTTATACACATTGTTAAATTCATCCCCCACTTGGCAAGAAACTCTTGTAGGTCCGTCATTGTTAAAACGAATCTGAGCTCTATAGCCGTTGCCAGCACCCAAGTAAGTAACACTCACAACAGTACCACCGTTATTCACGGACCAATTATTGTAAGCAATGTCTGTCCCGGAAAGGTAATAATCCTTGGTTTCCCCAGCATTGGCAGTTGATGGGCCTGTTAAGGAATATTGGGCATCCATGGTATGGACCGTAAAAAACCCAAAAACCAACACGGATATCAATTTGAATAATTTCATTGATTTGGGCGTTATAATCGAATTTGTCATGGCTTTAGCTTTTGGTTAGAAATAATACCGGAATAAGAGGCTGCGCTTCTCCTTTTGCAAATTGTTTCAAGGTTATCCTGATTGGAGTTTGTTGAACAATTTGTTGTACCCAAACCTTATTGTTTGAACTGGTAATGGTCAAGGTGTTTCCTTGTATTTGCCAGATACCGGTCATTTGGTTTCCAAACCCATCCATTTGGCCAAAAGTTCCATCTGGATTGAAGGTCATAGAACGATTGAACAGGCTTTGCTGTACCTTTTGGCTCAAATCTGGTGAAGTGGTCATCAGTTCCTTGTCTTCAGGACCAATGGATGCCATGCAAGCACTTACGTCTACACTCCAAGTACCAACAATTGTGGAGGAAGAGTAATTGCCCTGGGCCCTTACATTATATAATTGGGTAAAGAGCATAAGTATTAGGAGTATCATCGTTTTTGTCGACAATACCTTTATGGTATTATTAAGAATGTTCATGGTTATGTGTTTTAATTTTGTCCTTTATAATGATACTGGTAATCGTTCAACAGTTTAAGATCATCATCTTTCACGTTCTTTAGTCGGTTGAACGGGTCATATTCGTAGAAGGTGACGTAACCCCTTGGGTCCATAATACTTGTCACCCCAATAGTTGGGTCGTATGTATAGCCAGTCATCAAAGCCCCATCGGGGAGGGCGGCCCTTAAATTTTCCAATGCATTGCGCAGTGTGTTTTCAGCATTGGTTGTCCCATCGTCTGCATCCGATGCACTCTGGCACGCAGTAATTAAGCTCTGCAATGAACTGGCATCGGCATCATCAAAATTGGAGATCTTGGCAATGGCCAATTCTGAGTCGTAGCCCCAGATATAGTAAGTGGAAGGTCCATCAGGTCGCCTTGAATATTTGATGTTGCCTCCTGGATAGAAATCGAATTCACCATTGGGAATGGAAGTGTCTCCATTTTTTGTTGTCGAAATAGCATTGGGCATCACAGCGGTTCCAAAGGATCCATAATCCTTCCGCATAATGAACAGGTCTTGTTCTTCAGGTATTCCAGGATTCATAATTGTTTCTGTCATCACTATTTCGGAAAGCATGTTCTTGTTTACCATTGTTGTAGATCCGTTCACTACCCCATCATGAGGATAGGTATATCTGGTTTCGATGACATTGCCCTTACTATCCGTTACTGTTTTCTTTCTAGGCAGATATTGGGGGGAGGTTTCATTATTATCGTAAGCGGTATGTTCCTCGGAGGATAGATTGGAAATTAAGTCGCCATTGGCATCATAAAAACTGGACTCCTTTTTGTAATAGTTCAGTCCCCCATATGCACCATTGGTTTTGGACACTCTTGCCCGGTAGGGTGAAAACTTGGCCTCAAGTCTCCCTACATATCCGTAATTTTGATAATTGCTATAGTAATCAGGCCATGCACATAAGGTACCATAAATCCCTCCCCCTCCATTAGGAACACATTCAAATGTATCCAAGTACTCGTATGTAACGTAGTCGTCAGCGGTATTACTGGGTGTTCCATTATCATTGTTCTTCAAAAAAATGGTCTTTTGGAAATTGTCGTTATCTACATAGACTACCATGGATTCAATACTGATGGGACGCTGTAAAGTTTCGTAGTATCCATAGTGTTCCGTAACTAATCCGTTATTTTCATCAGAAATCGTTTTTGATGATAAATTCCCCACTTCAAGGCTAGGAAAATACCAATTTTCATAAGGCGGGGTATTCATGGGTACTGATCCCACTTGACCATTGAAAAAGTTGTGCGTAGTCACTCCCAAAGTCTGACCAAGGTTACCAGTCATGGATTCCTTTACTGAAGAATACACTACATAAGGTTCGCTACCTTTTGCATAAGTTGAATATCTAATCAATTGACTTTTAGGTCCATTTTCGGCATTGCTGTTTTCCCTGAACGTATGTAAAATAGGGATATAGTTGATGCTTCCCGTACTTTCATCAAAATTACTTACAGGATTATGGGTTGTGTAATCAAAGGTCTTTTGTGTGGCCAAATTGCCAAGGGAAGTATAACTTTTTATACTGGAGATGCGTTGTCCACCAATATCCTTGTTAACCCAATTGACCGTTGTGACGTTCCTAGAAATTTTAGCCCAAGCATTGAAGGAGGAAGCTGAATTTAGATTCCCCAAAAGCAACATTGCCTTATATTTACCTGGTGTTAGATGTACTGTTTGGCTGGCATTACTATAAAACGGGCCGACAACATTATTACTTCCAGGCCCATTGAAAAAATCGCAATAGTTGTTGTAAGGAGCGGATATATTGGTCGGATCTACAAGATAGAATTCAAAATCGTTGTTGCTTGATGTCAAGGATAGTGTATAGTCATCTTCTTCTATTACGTAAAAGGTTTGGATAACAATTCTTGGGTCAAAGGGAGATACATACTTATCATCACAAAGTATACCCTGGTCATTTCTATATAAATTCGGTGTAGTTGGACTATTCTGGGTCAATAAAATGTTCATCACCGCATCCTCTGACGAGTTGGATTGGGATGTGAAAATTTTATGACTCTCAAATGTAAATTCAGAATGACCGCCAGTCGGATATGTAATCTTTTTTAATGTTCCTTTTATTCCATCATTGAAGCTCGGATTCCTATCAGCCCCTTGGAAAATAAAATTATCGAGTTCAACGCGTTCGTACAACGAGTTGTTGTTGTTAGCTCCGTTGTAATAACCAAAATAATCCTGGGCATTGGAGGCTAATGAAGGAAGATCGTCAGGGTCATGGTAGTCAAAATAATAGTTTTCATAATTGTTGTTATCACTTCCCTTGATAGTGATCCCGTCCAATTTTAATCGTATATCGGAGTAGACTTTTCCGGTCGAGAAAATATTGGCGTTAGTCAATCCATCGGAATTAAAGTAATGGTTATTGTCCAAAGCAACGGACTTGATGGTATTTCCCTCCCAATTGATAAAGTTGATGGATTCCAGTCTTTTATTGACATCCGTCACATCCAAATCTTTTCTTAGCCCCCTGTTCAATTCAATTACCAATCTATCATTATGTCTAATTTCTGAAGGAAAGAGTTGTTTAATGCTTGACACTACATTTGAGATGTTACCTATTGGTGGTTCTGAATACGTATAAACATTATTAATAATTTCAGTAGTAACCGAGCCTGCCGCAGTGGCAAAGCCTCGTTGTGGTTCGTAACCTTCGTCCTCATAGGTAAAATCAAAGACATCTTTTCCATTCTTTGAAACAATCTGTGTAAGCAGCCAAGCAGAGATATAGGTTGTATTGGCATCACCCATCAGCTCATCTCCAGCGTCAGCTCCCAAATTTTGACGAAATGCCAATTCTTTACCGGAAAAAATATACTTTGTCCCATCTTCGTTGGTAACGGTCCAAGAGGATATATGATTGGGAAGGCCTGCGGTTATAAAAGAAATCTTGATTCTTGGATTGTTCAAGGCTCTAGCGGTAAATCCACTTCCTGTATTCTTTTCGAGCACTACAGTAGTATTGAGACCTGGTGCACTTAATTTAAAATGATCAACCTGTGTATCGATTCTATTGTAGTTAATATCCAGTAAAAATTGAGCGTAATCGATTGCCGCCTGTGCATTTGGAAATTGAGGGTTGCTAATAACACTAGCATAATCATCAATATAGGATTGTGCCGTTTGTTGCGTTTGAGTATCATTGAACATTGTCGTGTATGTTCCCGATATATAATCATCTGGCAATCCATTTGTAACACGGGATATTCTTCCTCCAAGATTTAAGTTCCAAGAGAGACCGACCCACGTGGCCAATTGCTCTACTTGTACTCCCGATGCATCATAGGTAAGTGAGACAGGCAATGAAAATTCCCTTCCATCGATAACGTGTAAGGGTACGCTAATCTGTGGAACACCTGTATAAAGACTCACTTCCGGATCTCCATATAATTCAAAGGCTCTGGATTCAGGTGACTTGACTTCTTTATTGATTTTGGTAAGTTCCCCTTGAAAAATATCTTCTTCTTGGGCATAGGCGTGACCCCACGTAGCCACAATAATAAGACTCCCTAATAAGATTTTTAAATAATAATCGGGGAAAACTGGGGTACCTTTCGCTTTATAGCAAAAGCGAATGGAATTAAATAGTTCCATAGGTGTAGGTTAAGGTTAATGTTTAGTACTTCTTTTTGGCCGATTTGGGGGAGTGACCAATCCAAACATAAAATGATTTTTTAATTATTTAACCATATTTTTCTTTTTTTCGATGAATTGCATTATTTCAATAATATTTTGATTTTACTATTAATTATGTATAATATTCTTACTTTTTTTAAGTTATTCCTATGACAAAATCTATTTTGACTACTTATGACACGACCATTACGCAACCAAAAAATCAAGGCCTTGAACCTTCAGGAGACCCTGATCGTGCTGGCCATCATCGGTATATTGCTCCTCTTGGCACTGCCCAATCTGATGCCCTTGATTTCCAAGGCCAAAAGCATTGAGGCGCAGACCCAGCTCAAGGCCCTGTACAATGCCCAGACCACCTATCGGTACATGTACAGCAAGTATACCTTGGAGATGAACGAACTGGATTTTGTTCCCCCACGTACAGTGCAGGAAAATGGCACTGCCAATTACCGTTATGAGATTCTTTCGGCGGACAATGCCGCGTTTACCGCCCGGGCCGAGGCCATAACCGACTTTGACGGTGATGGTGTCCTCAATGTCTGGGAGATCGACGAAAACGGCAACCCCAAGCAAATCGTTCAGGATTGATGATGGTATTGCAGCTACTTTCCGCTGTAGGCCTTGGTATTATGGCCTATCAGGATATGAGGGACCGTGAGGTCTCATGGCTATTGTTCCCCATATTGGGAGTCTCCTTGGGCCTTACCTTTGGTCTTCAAGTGGGCCTTACCGTCCTTTTATATGCCATCCTCTTGAACCTTGTTTTGGTGACCGTTATGGTGGCCCTACTTTGGTCCATTACGAAGTTTTTCTTTAAAAAACCCTTTTTGAACGTAAGCTTTGGTCTGGGCGATCTGTTGTTGCTCTATGTGTTCGCATTGGGATTTCCCACGATGACCTTTGTGTACCTACTGGTAGGTTCCCTACTTTTTTCACTAGTGGCCTTCATTATCATGAAACTCGTATTGCAATCCCAAACCGTGCCCTTGGCCGGCCTTATGGGGCTGTTCCTAATTGCCATGACTGTTTTATCTTGGATGCCCGGCACCCCATCCCTATTCATATACTAAATGTCACAAGCCTCCTATAAAATACCCACCGAACTGCAACAGCGCATCTCCGCGGACCAAGCGTTTCACTATCGGATAGTCCCTATCTCGAACAACGGTAACGGTCTGGTTTTGAAAACGGACAGCGAGGCCCTTGATGCCCTCTTATCGGAACTAAATATAGTACTGGATGTCCCGGTGGTACTGGAACACTGCAATCCTAAGGAGCTACAACAATACCTGACGACCAACTATCGACAGCGTGCGGACCGACAGGTTTCCCAAATGGGGTACAGCACCGATTTTTTGGAAAAGATATTGCTCGAGGCCAAGTCCATCGGTAGCAGTGACATCCATTTTGAGCCCTACGAACACAAAAGTCGGGTACGCCTGCGTTTGGACGGAAAACTATTGGAGTATTACAGCATTCCCTTATTGGATTACCCTACCATGGTCAATAAGATCAAGATCAGGGCCAATCTGGACATCTCTGAAAAACGCCTGCCACAGGATGGGCGCATCACGGTCAGCTCCCATGGGGAAGAGTTCGATATCCGGGTCTCCTCCCTGCCCACCTTGCACGGTGAAAAATTGGTGCTGCGGATACTTAGCAGAGACACTGGTAAGATTGATCTTGCATCCTTGGGCATGACGCCCACCGAACTGCAACGTTACCAAGAGGGCATCCAAAAACCAAACGGCATCGTTTTGATCTCCGGGCCTACTGGCTCGGGAAAGACTACGACACTTTATGCCACCCTTAAACAACTCAACGATGGGGCGACCAATATCCTGACCATCGAGGACCCCATCGAATATACCTTGGAAGGAATCAACCAAGTTCAATTGAAGGAAAACATCGGACTGGATTTTTCCAGTGCTTTACGTACCTTCTTGCGCCAAGACCCCGATATAATCATGGTGGGCGAGATTAGGGACGTTAAAACGGCCAACATGGCCATCCGTGCCGCCCTTACGGGGCATTTGGTGCTCTCCACCATACATACCAATTCCGCCTGGGCCACCATATCCCGCTTGATCGATATGGGGATTCCCCCATTCTTGATCGCCAGTACCCTGAACATGAGCGTGGCGCAGCGTTTGGTGCGAAAGCTCTGTAACCATTGCAAACGACAGACGGCGGTTGACCCACAGGCCTTCCCCATGGGTTTTGCCATTCCCAAGGATTTGGAGCACCACTCGATTGCGGTGGGCTGTAACGAATGCCATCATACGGGTTACCATGGCCGTAAAGCCCTTTATGAGATACTGCCCGTACAAAAGGATTTGGAGAACGACATCAAAGAAAATGTTTTGGAAATCGATGCCTATATGGACGAGCACCATATTCCCAGTTTGCGGGACAATGCCCTAGCACTGGTCCGCCAAGGAACCACTTCCGTCGAAGAAGTCTATGCCCTATTAAGCCACTGATCTATGAAAAAGTATATTGTACTCATACTGTTCCTATCCATGGCCCAATGGGCCTTTCCGCAATATGATGGGGAACGCATCCAACGGATACAGAACCAATTGGAGCTCTTGGCCGCGGACTATCCGGCGTACAACGAAACATTGAAACTGGACATCAATGTGACCAATGTGACCCTGCCAAACTTTCTGATCGCGGTCTCCAAGGTGCACAACCTGAACCTGAGTGTTTCCAATGATATCGCCAACATTTCTATTGTCAACAACTTTTCCAATGTGACCATATCGGAACTCTTGGTCTTTCTCTGTAAGGAATACGGGCTCACCATTGATTTTACGGGCAGTATCCTCTCCATCAAAAAATACGTTGCTCCACTCCCAGAGCCCGAGGCAAAGGCCTTTGGCATTGATATTGACCCAATCACCAAGTTGATTTCCCTTGACATCGGCGATATTCCCTTGGAACAGGTCTTTCGTAGGATCATGGAGCTCTCCGGCCATAATCTGCTCTATGCCAACAATCTCAAAAATAGGCCCTTGAACGTCTTTCTAAAAAAGGTCCCCTTTGATGCCGCCATGGAGAAACTGGCCGCACTCAATGGACTCTCCCACTCCAAATCAAGGGACGGGTTTTACCTGTTCAGTGCCCAGGAAGCCCAAACCGAACGGGGAAGCCCCACTTTTGGCCGGGGTGTTCGTTACGAGGTCTTGGACACGCTCAACATGATCCTCAATGTGGATTTCAATGCTACGCCCATTGCCGATCTTGTGGGGGCTTTGGCCCAGGACCTTCGCTTGGACGTGTACACGGCAACCCCTTTGGAAGAGGCCGGCAGCGTCACCTTTCATGCCAAGCACATCTCCTTTGACGATCTATTGACCCATATCTTTGAGAGCCGACAGCTCGGGACAACTGCGGTGGAGGAAGGACCAGTTGCCAATGGGCGGACCCGTACCCGAAATCAGTTGAATGAACCCAACGCCAACAATGCTTCCGACCCTACCCGATTTACCTTTAAAAAGGAAAACAATATCTATTTCTTTGGGACGGCGGACCAGCTCAGTGTACGTGAAGTGGAGGTTGTTCAAATGATGCACCGATCGGTGGAACTGTTGGGCGACCCTACCTCCTATTCCGGAGGCTATCGCACGGCTGGTCGTACCAGTAGCGGCAGCATCAATTATTTTGGCAATGGCCAAAATCAGGGACTATCCGGGGGACAGAACAACTTTAACAATACAAGGAACATCAATACCAACGGTTCCAGTGGTTTTGGCAACTATCAGGATACGGCGGAGGCCTTGGTAAATATCGTTCCCGATGAGATCAAATCGGAACTGGACATCAAGGTGGATTTTGAACTGAACAGTTTTTTGGTCAGTGGGCCCTCGGCCAATATCGAACGCTTTAAACGCTTTATCGAAGAGATCGACAAACCGGTCCCCGTGGTCTTGATCGAAGTCATGATCATTGAGGTACGCAAATCTTCCCTCGTGGAAACTGGGATTAGTTGGGGTATTGGGGATAAACCCACAGAGACGCGCGGCAATCTGTTCCCCAACACGGAGCTCAACCTTGGAGCAAAGACCGTAAACAAGGTCATCGGGGGCTTTGACGGTTTTGGTTCCTTCAACATCGGAAAAGTGGTCCCAGAGTTCTTTGCCACGATCAAGGCCTTGGAAGAAAACGGCAACATCAAGATCCGGTCCACACCCAAACTTTCGACGCTGAATGGTCACAGGGCCAACCTATCCATTGGGGAGACCACCTATTATGTGGTGACCAATCAGAACTTTTTCGGTTCCCAGGTACCTACTACCTCGGAGATCCGAAATTACGCCCCCATTGATGCCGAACTAGGGGTAAGCATCAAGCCACTGGTCTCCGGGGATGGGCAGGTCACCTTGAACATCAATGTCATCCAGTCCGATTTCAGTGGTGACCGGATCGAGGAGGATGCACCCCCGGGATTGACTTCCAGGGAATTTAGTTCCATCATCCGTATGCAGAACCAAGACCTGGCGATTTTGGGTGGATTGGAGGAAAAAATAAAGGATGATTCCGGTAGCGGCGTTCCCTTTTTGGCACGTGTTCCGGTGATCAAATGGCTCTTTAGCCAAAGACGGCGTGAGGACACCAAGCAAAAATTGACGATTTTGATCAAACCTACGGTAATCTATTGATGATGTTGGGCAGACTGCACATAAGCGGACATAGCTACCAAGGCTTGGAAATCTTTGAGGTCGATGGGCTTGTCCATTATGCCTTTTTGAAGCTCAAACGTAGTAAGGGGGAATTGGAATTGATCCAAAGCTTCACGACGGATACCCTATCGGAGTTGGCTTCCCATATCGACCCCAAAAAGTCCTTGTGGGTACAGCTCAACACATCACGGGTGCTCAACAAACCCTTAGGACGTGACAGACCCAAAACAATGGAGCAATGGGTCAAAACGGTCTTTCCCAACCTCGACCTGGAACAGTTTTATTTTCAAATCATGGATTGGGACAAGTTGCCTTTGGTCTCCATTGCCAAACGGTCGGTCGTGCAGGAACACTTGGCCAAACTCAAGGAACATGGATGGGTCCCCGCTGGGCTATCCCTCGGTGTCGCCGGGCTTTTGCCTTGCATGGATTTTTTGGAACCCCCAATACAGGGCTCCAATTTCCGGATCGCTCCTACGGATGACGGTTCTTGGAATGTATCACCAGCAATATGGGAACCCGAACATACCGTTGAGCTTAATGGATTGGAATTGCCTGCATTACACCTGTTGTCATTTTCGCACCTATTGGGCCACGTACAGGGCATGGAACCAGCATCGAACCTGACCGGATTTAATCAAAAACTGGAACATCTGGCTATCAACAAACGATTGTTCCAAATGGGACTTCAATGGGGACTTGGGTTCCTATTGACTCTGTTATTGGTGAACTTTATGTTGTTCTCCCATTACCGTTCCAAGACCTTGGATGCGGATGGGTTTATAGATCCAGCCCAACAGGCCTCCTTGTTAAAACAGGTCCGGGAACGGGTCGAAGTCAAGGAAAACAAATTACAGGCGCTCATGGGTTCATCCAACTCACGGGCCACCTATTATTTGGACCAGATTGCAGAAGGCTTGCCCGAAAGTATCCTTTTGGATGTATTGACCTATCAGCCCCTGACGCGGCCCATTCAGGAGGACAAGCCCATTAGTCTCGCTGCGGACCATATCATCATCTCTGGGCAGACCAACAATAAGATGGAATTCTCTGGGTGGACGGCCAAATTGGAGTCCATGGAATGGGTACAGGAGGTGGAAATCGAACGTTATGAATACACCTCAGGCACTGTGAATAATTTCAGTCTAAAACTATATTGTGATGCGATTGGACAAACGAAATAAACTATTGATCGGTGGGTTTGTCCTTGCCTTGGTGGTATGCTATCAGCTGGCCATCAAAAAGACCTTGGCCCTGCGCACCCAATATGTGCATGACAGCAAGATCCGGGAACAAACAAAGGACCTGCCCCAAAAACTGGCCAACTTTAAAAAGCAGGAGCAGCAGTTAGACACCCAATTTGCCGGCCTGAATTTGAAATCCACTAATATGCAGCATGAATTGCTGCGTTTCCTGAACGAGCAGGGCAGCGAACAATCGGTGAAGGTCATCGACTTTAACTCACCACATGTCATCAAAGAAGGAGAAACCACCACAAGCACCTACCAGTTTATATTGGAAGGAGGTTTTAGCAACATCTTAAAGGTGGCCCATGCCTTGGAGACCAAGGCGAATTTTGGGGGGATTTCCCATATGGCCTTTGAAAAGGAAAAGAACCTGCGCAATGGGAAAAGCTTTTTACAAGCTTCCATTTTTATTCAACAAATGGAATAATTCGGAATAATCTTTCCTGTTCTATTCCCATAATTGATAGTGTCCAAAGGTCCTCTTTGATGCTGTATTAATAAAAACATACGATTTCCATGCCATCAAAGTAATTGTGTATTACAAATGGAATTCAATACTACATAAACCCTTTAATCAGTTTGGTACTGCTTCCATGGGTTATGAACTTCTCCTGTTTCGTCATTGATATTCCCGGTTAAGCCCGCCGTTCCTCTTTTTTGGTAGGCAAAACAACAACACCCCTTCCTGTAGCCGGCATAAAGCCAGACCCCTCCCTTGAGGGGTTTCTTTTTTATACGGCTCCCACAGCAAGGGATGCTGTACCCCATTTAGCATCAAAAAAAAGGTGACAGCGATGGCGCTACTTGAAGTAAATCAAATACCACAAACCATGAAATCGTACACATCCCATTTATCGGAAGCAGCACAAAACCATCAAAAAAAGGAAGACGCTCCAGATACCATAAGTAAATCAGATGCCTGCGGCTTTTGTTCTAATACTGCAGGGAATGTGGTTCGGTCTTTCAATCAAGAGTTCAATTATTTTCTAACCGCCCTATTCGGGCATAAATCCTTTTAATCATGAGCAATTTCAGAAATCATGTACAGTTAATCGGAAATGTGGGGGAAGACCCCAAGATCACCCTCCTCGATGGAGGACGTAAAGTGGCCCGTTTTCCCATGGCCACCAATGAGTAATGCAAAGACATATCATTTTGTATTGAATCATCCATAATGTTGTAAGTTGATGAATTTCAATAATAATCCCTGAAATTTAAATCTTGTGAACCATCTATATCCAACTTTACCTCGACCATCCGTTTACCATAAGTCCTTATATTGTAATTTCCTACTAAACATATCTTCAGGGCCAACATCAAAAATCATCATGAAGATTTAGTAAACTTACCGCATTTAAAATATTGCAATGGCCACCGCCCGGTAACATGTCTCCATTAGGTAAAGTGTAGATTTATAAACACCTATATGTTCGGAAACCTTTTCTATCGTGAACTTGCTTCGCTTCCGTGCCAGTTTGCCATTATTCACCTATCTACTTTGAAAATGCACAGAATCTTTGGTAGGAAAATTGCATTCCCGGAATTCATATGTTGCTTATTTACTGCAAAACCAATCCCTTTGTCGTTAATAAACAACTTTTGGATTATCCCAAATTCATTGACGTTCTTTCTAATTAAGGCTACGCTCAATTTGCCATAGACCGAGGTCATGGAACCAGTAATATCGGCCATTCCAATTGCCCTTCTAAACCCTATATTTTATTTTTGACTTCTTCGCTGATCACTAACACAAAACAGAATAGAATTGCAGCATAACTTTTATATCAAAACCAAAAAAGAACAGAACCAAATTCAAATATTGATTGGAGCTGCCGCTTTTATTGTTGTCTTGCTTTTCTCTTTGATTTCATGGTTAACGAGATTCTACCTGCTCATCATTGTTGTTATTCCCATTGTGTTGTCCATTATTGCTCCATTTTTTGATGTTCCTTCACTGAAAAAAAGTGGGAAACTCCACTATCATTCGTTACTTTTTATTTCAGAACCCCCCAAGGATGGCGTACTAAAAGTGCACGGAGGAACGCTCTTGGACTATGTTTTTGTCATAGATCGCCAAAAAAACGGTAAACAAAGGACACGCTTTATCCTGCAACAGTATGTACAAGGTCTTTTGGATTTGATAGCCGCCTATGAGGCCCAACAGAACGATTCATTGGTAATCCGGGGGACCAGTTATATCATCAACGAAAGGACGGCAAAAAAGATTGGCTTCAGGAAAGTCAAGGGCGATGGTATCCAACAATTGATATTATTCCTTAATTACTTCAATGTCATGATTCAATACTCCATTTCAAAAGGAAAACTATCCTTTCCGAAATTGACCGACACCAATACATTCGAGGCTACCCTTAAGGAACTAATCGCAAAAAAGGAAGATATCGAACGCCTGAACCAAATGTTGAAGACAAAAAGCATCGAGAGCCAAAAAAATACGGTATAAAAACGCAATGGCCACACCTTCAGTGCTTCCTTACTTGCCCAAGGCTAAATCATTGGAGGATGGCCATCTGTAACGCCTGCCTTATTCCACAGACTTAAAGACCTGACCGTCCTTCATGACAAAGACAACATGCTCCATACTTTCATAAAATTGCTTCCTAACGTCCCCTTTGATTGCAATGATATCAGCTTTTGCACCTTCCTTGAGCACTCCGAGTTCGTCTTCTTTACCCAGCTGTTGGGCCGAAAGAAAGGTGGCTGACCGAAGGATATTCAATGGCGACATCCCCGATTCATAATAGGCCTTTAACATATCCCTTGATGAAGCTCCCCTTGAGGTATCCATTTTAGTGTAATTATCGGATCCTGCAACTACGGTAACACCATGTTCAAGGGCGGTTTGCAATCGTTCACTCATTGCGGACCGATAACGTAGGATCCATTGTCCACCTTCTTCATCGTACCCGGCCAGCTTGCTAAATCTTTGCATGTAATCCATACTGTTTTCTGTGGGTACCATATAAATGTTCTTTGCCGCCATCATCTTCAAAGTCGAATCAGAAATATTGAACCCGTGTTCAATACCATCAACGCCAGCATTAATCGCTTGCCTTGCCGATGCATCGGTAACGGAATGCGCTGTCACTTTCAGTCCATAAGCATGTGCCGTATGTACGATGGCCTGCATCTCCTCCAGGGAAAGAACAGTTTTGTTGGGAAAATTATCCGCACAAATTTTAATCAGGTCAACACCTTGATTGACATGCTCCTGAACGGCCAATTTTGCATCCTCAACCCCTCGGATAATCCGATACTCTTCTGCAATGATATCTTGGTGTTTTGGGACAACACCGTAAATCTGTCCACCGGGAGCGGATAGTATAGGTCCTGAGGCAAAGATACGGGGTCCTATTACCGTACCTTCATTGATGGCATCCCTAAGGGCCACGTCCAGGAAGAGTCCAGAATTGCCCAAATCCTTTATACTGGTTATTCCGACATCTAGATATGATTTGGCCCTCTTGGACCCGCGAAGCACTCGCAAGGCATCGTTTTCCGTGGTCAGCATAGCCATGGAATGTTCCGTAAAGTCGGCATCTGCAGCTTGGGAGAAGAGCACATGGGTGTGGGCATCGATCAATCCGGGCAAAACGGTATATGCGGAAAGGTCTATCCATTGGTGGCCCGTTGTATTGTTCCCATTGTCATCGGAGATATCGGTGATAATACCATTCTCTACTACAATCAACTTATTTTCAAGAAGTTTGTTTTGTTCGCTATCATAAAAAAGTCCGGCCTTGATATAAGTTTTTTCTTGTTGCCCCATAAGGGAAAATGCAAAAAACAGCATAAAAAAAGTACAGTAGTGTTTACACATAGATTCTTTATCTAAAAATTGATTCATTCAGTAGTTTGGTGATGCTGGAGATTGAAAGAGGTTCATTTCTTTCTCCTCCAATATTGGGTCCGGCCGAAAAGGGCGATGCCCAAATAACCTCTCACCTTTAACTTGTTTTTGTTAAGCAGCTTAATGAAGCAGTTATAGGTTTCTCCATTCTCAGGGTCCATGATGGTGCCACCCTTGAACACATCGCCTTCCTTCTTCAAATTTTCAATTATATCCATACCAATGATGGGTTTGTTCCTTTTGTCTCCCTTACATGAATTGCAAAGGGAATTCTCGGGACTGCTATAACTTTTCAGAATTTTGGCGAAATACAGATCACCAACAGTATATATTTCAATGATTGCCTTTTTCTCATTGGTCTTATCATCGTAAGTTTCCCATTGCCCAATAATACTTTGACCATAGGCAACAGCGCTACACAGGATGAAGATAACTATATTGAATCGTTTCATGTTATTGTTATTCTCTTATGACCTGATTTGATTCTAAATCTTTGCGCTTCAACGTGTTGAAACCAAACAGCAAAAAAACCAGCGACACCATTTCAAAAAGTATACGTATCCAATGCCAAAACTCCCAATTTTCCAATGTTGATTTTAATGCCGTGGCATCCAGATCGGCCGCATAGAACTGCTGATTGGTATTCTTAAAAAATATAAAGAACAACACAATGACCATGACCATAAAAAGCGCGGAAAGCATAAAGTAAGAAAAATGGGAATCCCTGCGGTATAACCCACACACACTATAGAGTACAGGCACTAGGGCAGCTCCTACGGTAAGAAACGTATAATAATTTCCGATGGATGGGCCGAACTCGGCATAATATCCATAAAAGTCCTCGGGGGCCAGTCCTTTCCAATGTGGCACAAGCAGTAATCCTTCAGTAAGCTGACTGCCCAAAAACACAGATATGATTATTATGGATAAATACATCAAAAATCGGTTCATAGTATTGGTGCCTGGGTTACTCCTCATCATTACGGGTTTTGTTGCACAAAGCAAAGGGGTCCAGTTGAGTTTTTCATTTACATAGGTAAAGAAGCTCACCTTTATTTTATTTTCGCTCGGATTCGGCTCAATTGGGTAGGCGAAATACCCAGATAGGATGCGATATGATATTGGGGCACCATGGTTTCGATACCCGGAAATCTTGTTTGTAGTATCCGATAGCGCTCCGCACCATCCAAAAGGGCCATTTCAATTTCCTTTTGTTCCTTTTCAAGAAAAAACCGTTCCGCTATGTTGCGTCCCAATCGTTCCATATCATGGAATGAATCGAACAGTATTTCGATTTCGCTGTAATTGGCAACAAGAATTTCACAATCCGTTAGGGCTTGCTGTGCAACTTGATTGGGTTCCTTTTTTATGAGGGACGTATAGGCCCCAGTGATGGATAAGGGCATAAAAAACTGCTTGGTGTATTCCTTGCCGGATTGATTGACAAAAAAAGCCCTGATCACCCCTTTGTTCAAGAAGCCTATCTGTTTCGCATATTGCCCTTGTCTTACGAAAAAATCATACTTTGATAAGTGAGCCGGCTTAAAACAATTACGGAGTTCTTGATAGCTATCGGGACTAAGTGGACAAACTGAATCAATGTATTTGGCTAATGCATCCATTTTGGGTCGATTAGGGTGACTTTTCCAAGCTCAGGATATAACACCTTGAAAATAGCAATTCCTCACTGAAATATTGAACTGAGGTTCAAATAGCTTTGGATTGACACTTCATTTCTGTATAAAGTACTCATTGTTTGGCAGGTGGCAATTACTTTTTGCCCCAATGATTGTTTTGTGCCGCTTCCCAGCCTATTAAAGCCGTTTTTTTATCGCTTCCCCACTTGTACTCTCCGAACTCCCCCGTGGATCTGATTACCCTGTGACAGGGTATCAAGAACGCAATCGGGTTATTGCCAATCGCAGAGCCTACAACTCTTGAGGCTTTAGGTTCGCCGATCATGGAGGCGATACGACCATAAGTTGTAAGGCTGCCTTCTGGAATTCTTATGAGTGTTTCCCAAACTTTAAGTTGGAAAGGGGTGCCTCTTAAATGCAGCTTAATTTCACTTAACTTACTCCAATCAAGTGAAAAGATCAACAGTGCATTCTTTTGGACCTTATTCTGATTTTCCCTAATGTGGCATTGGGGTACTCTTGCTTTAACCTGTGTAAATCTAAATCTCTGGTCGCAGTAAAGGATAAATGGCAGATTCCTCTTGAAGTTGAAGCTATCAATACCTCACCAAAGGGGGTTGTAGCGAAACTATAGTCTATAAGAAGTTGCTGTCCGCCATTCTTATAATCTCCTGGTGTCATCCCTTCAATTTTAATAAAAAGATCATGTAATCTACCCGTACTGGACAAGCCTGTTTCATAGGCAGCTTGGGCAATAGATACCTCACTATCCTTTAGAATTTTCTTAGCATGGGAAATGTTCAAAAATTGAAGAAACTTTTTCGGGCTGATTCCTGCCCATTCTTTAAATATGCGCTGAAAGTGAAATGAACTTAAATGAACATGCCCTGCTACCTCACCTAAATTGGGTTGCTCTTTGAAATTTGCCCTGATATAGCCAATAGCCTGTTCGATCCGTTTGTAATCAATATGCTTTTTTTCCTCCATTTCGAACTTACTTTATTTTAAAACTAGTGATAGCAACCGACAATGACCAGCCATTTCTTGCGGAATCCAATCACATACATATGGATTATTTCTGTAACAGATCCAGAACACAAGCATAGCACGATTCTATTTAAAAGTCCATAAAGTGACATGGTACGATACCCGCATTTTCTAATACTATACCTCGAGGCACGATTTTGAATTCACCTTTTCGGACCTTTTATTGATTGAAACTCAATTTGAATTTCATCTTAAATCATCAAAAGCATCTCATTTTTATTTCCATGCTGGTGAAACTCAAATCCCCCCTTAATTTTCATCAAACTAATTTGTTGGCCTTTTAGATCACCCACTATTTTGGGTCCCTGTAATCGTTTATAAAACTTGATTTATCCATTATGTTAACTGCTTTCATTTATGTTCTCTGTTTCTCTTAAACTATAATATGATAGCACCTCCCCCTTTCTTGCATGATCACCAACGTAGGTAAAACCAAGTTTGTTCAAAAGATGAATTGACCTCTCGTTGGAGGGTTTGGCAATGGCGATAATGTTTTCGTAATGATCGGAGGCTTTAATTTTTCCTAAAAAAGCCTCGCAAGCCTCAATCGCATAGCCCTTTTTTTGAAATTCTGGGAGCATGGCAAATCCAAAGTCAGGATACTTTTCGTCTTTCCTTTTCAGAAAAGTGATGATGCCTGCAGGCACTCGGGATTTCTTTAATTCAAAAACATGATAAGAACAATTTGGGTCATCCCATATATTTGTAATGAAATCCATGGCGTCTGTCACACTATTGATATTTCGTTCACCAATGAATCTTTTCCATCCTTCGGTATTTACCAACTGATGGATGAAACCTGCATCCATGATATGTATGGGTCGAATTTCCAACCGCTCTGTTTTTAAAGATAGCTCCACGCGTTACAAAGTATTTATCATTCAAATAAGTATCATCAAATAGTTATGAATCGGATTATTGTTCGTGCCCATAAATGATGTCAACTTTGGGGAACATCCGGTGAAATTTGACAAGTTGACTTAAACTGTTTTCGGCAGCTGATCGATCTTCAACCCAACCTGGCTCAATGCTGTTTTCAAATCCGTATTTGGTGTGGCTGGCATCGCCTGTTAAGAGTATTGGACCTTCTGATGACATGAGCAGATAGGACAAATGACCATTTGAATGCCCAGGTGTGTGGATTCCCAATAATGATCCATCACCAAAAATATCCATCAGGTGTTCGAACGGGGGTTTTGCAATCCCCTTAGACCAGTCCATTTCTATCAGCCTTATATCATCATTGAAGTGGTTGGTATGATAAAGAAGTGGCATGTCCACGATTTCTTCATCTTTTCCTATATACTTAGATAGTGTTGGATCCAGTTCAGGCAAACCTGCGGTATGATCCCCATGCAAGTGAGTGAAGAATATTCCATTGATTTCATTTCCTGTCCTTTCAATCTGGGCAGCTATGTTTTGGTCCTTTTCCTGTCTTGAAGCTTTAATAAAGTTATCGGCCAAGAGGCCTTTTATGTTTCCATTCTGTTGAAATGTGCTGTCCAATCCCGTGTCGATAATATACCATCCCTTATCCTGGTGGTGGAACATGAAGACAAATACATCTACCCATACATATTCTCTAAATGAATGATCCTCCTCTAGCTTGTCCGTGTTCAACATTCCATCCAGTGGCACTTTCACGGAGCCTGTATTTAAGATTTTAAATTGATCGATCAAAGCATCGGAATTCATGATTTCCTTCCAATATTTTTCATCGATCTCCGTATCTGGAAGTTGATAGGAAATCCTTTTTGGATTCGGGGAGCTATTGAAAATAACTGTTGCACTTGAAGCGATTACAATTAAAGATACGGCAATGACCAATAACCAAGTTTTTTTGTTTTGTCCACAATAGTATAGTTTTTGCAAAGCTAGGTTCACTCCGGAATGGAAACTTGAATGAATCTGCTATTCTTGGTCAGTAAAGAAGGCGGTACGCCAATCATTTTAGTGAAGGTTCGTGTTAAATGTGCCTGATCACTAAATCCGGCTTCATGGGCTGCAACAGTAAGTGATTTACCTTCCATGATCGACTTGAGAACAATCTGCAGCCTATACCACAGCATGTAATTGCGGATTGGCAAACCGTTTACTTCTTTAAATAAATGCAGCAACCTGCTTTCACTAAGGTGGGCCACATCCATGAGTTGTTGCGTGTTTATCTCTTGTTTGATGTTGGCTTTGATAAAAGTCACGACTTCTTGAATACGCGGCTCCATGGTTTTGTTTTCGATGGCACCTTTAAAATGAAATGCATTTTCGACGATTTGTCGAATTCCAGTCCAATTTTCACGGTCGATACATTCCAGGATTTGTTGCGTGTCAACCTTCGGGAAATCCTCCGAAGAATATTCAATGACATTGCTATTTTTCAACTGATTGCGATTTATCCATTCCCCTAAATTGGATTGCGGCTCGATTTCCAAACTGAGTATTTTTACGTTATTGGCATCACACTCATGGACATGGTTCGGTGCCATCAGCAATCCTTTTTTTGGCGTCCATAGTCCGTTTTTATCCTTTGACTGAAAAAAAACCTCAACCGCAATTACCAATTGTATCATTGGATGACTATGTTCCGATACTGAACGTGGGTGACTTCCATGGAAAAGCCGTAAATCCTTCCAGAGTATAAAATGATTCATAGGTGTCAATTTGATTGCCCTCAATTAAAGGTATATTCCTTTAAATATAAGAAAGAGATGTTTTTTTAAGCCTTTTATCATCTGCCATCACTACAGACGTCTCGATTTGTCTGTCTGGAACATACCCATACGCTTAGCATATGATTCTTTTGCCTTACCCTGGTTCTTACATACGCATGTCGAATTTTGGATGACCTCATCTTTAAATTAAATTCCATGACACCTAAAATGGTATTGAAATCCCTTGCCAATACATTTTTCTTCCTCATTGTTTGAATAGTTTACATCTGGAGATATCATGTTGGGAAACTTATTGTATCTACACGCATTATTTGTTAATCCTGATTTTGTTAGCATTCCGTCTTACTTTGAGCACTTTTATTTTAAAGTTTAAGTAAAAAGGGATGTGTTCTGAAAAGTGTTTTACCCCTTTGTGTTTTCATCATACCGGATTTACTGCTCTCATATAGGAAGCTGCTTCTCGATTGAGCTCATTGACCAATTCATCAATTTCGACCTCAGTGGTATTATAATTGGTAACACATGCCCTAAAGTTTGAAACGCCGTTTATGGGATATAGCGACAACCAAGATGTACCGTTTTTTAGAATATTGTCCATGATTTGTTGTGTGAAATCCACATCATTTTCAAATTCTTTTTTTGTGAAGCAGACCACTGGTAAAACAGTATCGTTCATAATGGTCCATCCTTCAGTTTTCAATCGCCTTTTTAGGTACTTGCCCATTTCAATTTGATGGTCAATAGTTTGCTCATATCCTTGCCAACCATACATAAGCAGAGCGAGATAAAGTTTTAATCCCATAAATCGTCTTGACCATTGTATGGAATGGGTAAAGGGTTGGGTGACCTTTAGCTTATCGGCATCTTTTGGCATGTAGGGGGTTGTGACTCCGAAAGTTTTATCCAGTACATCATTGTTCGATGTTAGAAAAATACTGGCTCCCATAGGTACCGACATCCATTTGTGCGCATCAAAGGTTATGGAATCCGACTTCTCTATACCGCTTAAGGATGATTTCAAGTCAGAACTTAATATGGCCCCGCCTCCATAGGCTGCATCCACATGGAACCAAATCTTATGTTTTTTGCAAATGTCACTTAATTGATCAAGATCATCAATGGCACCTGTACCCGTTGTTCCTGCGGTTCCAATTACCATAAGTGGAGCATACACCGAGTGATCTAGATCGATCAACTCCTGTTCCAATATATCCGTGTCCAGCATTAATTTATCCGTAATGGATATCGATTTTATCAGTTTATGCCCCAATCCTGCGACCTTGACCGCCTTTTGAATAGAGTGATGGACTTCTTGGGAACAAAAAATGACTGGTTTTTTATCCATCCCGATCAAACCGTCTTCACCTAGGTTTGGATACTTATGGTTTAATGCACAGAGGACTGCGGTGAGGTTTGCCTCGGCACCCCCGGTTGTGAATACCCCATCGCTGTTTTGGCTCTTGTATCCAAATTTAGTCGCAAACTCCCTGATCAATAAATCCTCTACTTCAACGGCAAAAGGTGCGTGGCTCCAACCCGCCAATTGTGGATTATAGGTTGCGGTAATGAAATCGGCCATAATGCCGGCAAAATTCGATCGCGGGTTGAACAGCCCAAAGTATTTTGGATGGGGTGTATGTACCGCATAGGTTTCAAGACCATGAATTATGTGATCGATTGCCTTTTCAGGTTGGACTCCATGTTCCAATTCTCCGTATAGCAATGACCCTCTTATGGCATCTATATTTAGATCAGGATTGGTCTTTAGGTTTTTGGTCTCGCTGTAATATGTCTCCAGCTTTTCAAATACCATATCCATTGTTTTTTTTCTGTCCTTTTTATTGAAATCAAACTGCATAGCTATTCTTTGGTGTTTCAAATACAATATTCAGGACACTCAATAATATATCAAACCCGTTTCTTGCGGTATAATAAATTAGCACCCATAAGCAATACATTTAGCTGCCGCCCTTACAGTTATCCAACCCAACTGTAGAAGTACAGAACGATTATCGCCAAGAAGGACATGGTGGTCCAAATTGTTTTGGATTGTTTTCAATTTGGTGACCTAAAAGTGATCATTGACCACAAACCAGCGCTACATGCCATTTTTGAAATTCCACTTTCCTTTGCTTCCATTTTATCATTGCCAAGGTATTTATGATTTCTATGACACAATGATTGTTTAATATTGCAAGCCCATGTTTTCAAAGAAGGCAATGTGGTATTCTTTTAAAGAGACCACAGAAATCAAAAACATTTAATGGTATGGATATTCTTAAGGCATTGAAATGGCGTTATGCGACAAAAAAGTTCAAGGCGGACAAATCTTTGGAAAAATCCAAGTTGGACATCATCTTAAAAGCTGCAAATCTAGCGCCCACATCATCTGGTCTACAGCCATTCAATGTAATTTTGATATCAGATAAGAATCTTAAAAACGAGATATTACCAATATTTCGCAATCAAATCCAAATCTCGGATTGTTCCCACGTATTGATTTTTGCTGTTTGGGACAATTACACCAAAGAACGAATCGATACCATGTATGAAAGAATAAAAGAGGTTCGGGGAGATGACCATAGTTTGCTTGAGGGATATATGGATCGTATCGCCTATCTGTACACCCGAAGAAGTTCGGAAATCAACTTTAACCATGCCGCAAGGCAGGCTTATATCTCATTGGGTTTTTGTATGGAAACAGCTGCCTTACTCAAGGTTGACGCCGCACCCATAGAAAACTTTGACAATAGCGCATTGGACAAGTCGTTGGGGCTCGACCTTAAAAATTTAAAAAGTGTGGTCGCCCTATGCCTTGGTTACAGGGATGCTGATAACGATTGGTTGGTCAATCTGAAAAAGGTTAGGAAACCGGACAAGGATTTTATCATTGAAATTGATAATGTATCTTAATCATACTGGAAATGCTGAAACTAGTTAATCTCCCTTTCCAGATAAAATAGAGCTCGACAAAAAGTAACACAAGGACTTTAATTCCAAAATACCGGTCCGATTATTGGGCTTCTCTAATTTTCCGTTTTAGGTATTCTAATCTTATGGTCCTTCCCCTATATCTTTCTAAGAGGATATCTTATTAGACAATGCTTCTTCCAAATCTTTTGTTCTGTACTGCTTCCATGGTATATGAACTTCTCATGTTTCGTAATTGATATTCCTTGCTAAGCCCGCCGTCCCTCCTTTTTTGGGTGGCAAAACAACAACATCCCATCCTGTAGCCGGCATAAAGCCAGACCCCTCCACTCGGAGGGGTTTCTTTTTTATACGGCTCCCACAGCAAGGGATGCTGTACCCCATTTAGCATCAAAAAAAGGTGACAGCGATGGCGCTACTGGAAGTAAATCAAATACCACAAACCATGAAATCGTACACATCCCATTTATCGGAAGCAGCACAAAACCATCAAAAAAAGGAAGACGCTCCAGATACCATAAGTAAATCCAATGCCTTCGGCCCTTCTTCCCCTGCTGCTGGGGATGTGGTTCGGTTTTTCAATAACGAGTTCAATTATTTTTTAACCGCCCTATTTGGGCATAAATCCTTTCAATCATGAGCAATTTCAGAAATCATGTACAGTTAATCGGAAATGTGGGGGAAGACCCCAAGATCACCCTCCTCGATGGAGGCCGTAAAGTGGCCCGTTTTCCCATGGCCACCAATGAGTATTACACCAACAACCAAGGGGAAAAAATCCAGAACACGGACTGGCACCAGGTCGTGGCCTGGGGCAAGACCGCCGATATCCTCGAAAAGTACACCGCCAAGGGCAGCGAGATCGGCGTGCAAGGGAAGATCAAGACCCGTTCCTATACCACCGAGGACGGGAACCAGCGCTATGTGACCGAAATCGTGGCCGATGAAGTGCTGCTATTGGGCTCCAAACCTGCCCAAGAGGACAGTGAACCAAAGACCCCTCGGTCCAAGACCTCTAAGACATCCGCCAAAAAGGATGCCTAGCACCCAAGGGGTGCCCCTAGGGCATCCCTTCATTTTCTTTTTGTTCAATTCAAATCGATTCACATGGAAACAAACATCCAACACCTCAAAGAACAGCTAAGCCAGTTTTGCGGCTCGCAGCAAATTTTTACCCTTCCTCTCTGTCGTACACGGTACACCGAGGGCATCCAATTTCTTGCCCAGTCCGCCAATGCCTTTTGGCTGCTGACAGACGCCTCCGTGATGGGCAAGAGCCTCAGGGACAAAAGCCGATTTATTACCATCGACTTTAAACGCTATTCCCCATCCGAAGTGGAGACCCACGGCTATGATGCCGTAATCACCTATACCGATGGCAATGGTACCGTACTTACATTTCAGCAGTACCATTTCACGGATTTTCCCTTGGAACAGATCCGCCTATTTTTTGTGGGCAATACCCTCCTATTGCCCTCCGAATATTAAAATGGTCGAGGGGATGCCCAAACAACCCGTTGGAACATCCCCTCTATCATTTCTCTTATCTCTTTAATCCAATTTCAAGAAAAATGACAGCTAAAGTTAACGAAATTAAAATCAGTTACCGGGAGCATACCCGAATTTCAGAGGCTCCACAATTGACCTCTTCCCGTGATGTGGCTGCTCTATTGCACCACAATTGGGATGCCGATACGTTGGCCCTCAAAGAATCCTTTAAGATCCTTTTGCTCAACAACTCCAATCGGGTCAAAGGAACCTATCAGGTATCCGATGGGGGCATCACGGGTACCGTGGTGGACCTGCGCATCCTATTTGCCGTGGTGCTCAAGACCTTGAGTGTGGCCATCATCCTCGCCCATAACCACCCCTCTGGGAACCTCAAACCCAGCCAGCCCGATAAACAGTTGACCCAAAAGATCAAACGGGCGGCAGCGCTATTCGACATCAAAGTCCTTGATCACCTGATCATTGTACCCAACGGGGACTACTTCAGTTTCGCCGATAATGGCATTCTTTGAGTTGTACATTATCAGACAGCATTCAATCAGCTGTAAAAAATATGAGCCATCCCATCGGGGTGGCTTTTTTAGGTCTATGAATTAGGCATTAAATACAAATCATCTTTTAGCACTTTTTATATAGGTTTTTCCAATAGTGCTGATGGTAAGGCGGGACGGCTGCATGACGATTTAACCCATTGTATCTTAAAAGAAATCCACCCCATTCTACCATTTGCTGCAAACTCCATAATTCCATACGCTTCTCCTTCTTAAAATTTTGTCCCTTTTTCGTTCAACAGCCCATGTACAATACCTTGAATGGGCGATGATTTTTGTGCTGCGCACAGAAAAGAATAGCAAGAGGGCAACACGGCCAGCCGGTGTTGCGTGCATTCATTTTCAAATAAACCACTGTTTTACAGTGGATTATCATTGAAAAGGTGATTAAGCAAAGGCCTTTGGAGGCCCCGATTTGCGGCAAATGCCCCCGAAACCCCTATAAACAGGCACGGATTTGCGGCAAATCCAAATCAAAACATCCATGGGAACGGAAAGTTTTAGTAACATACGCTTCAAAAAGGACACCGCCAGACGGTTCCAGTCCTTCTCGCGCATGTACTACAAGACCCATACCCTGGCCCTGGCCGGAATGCTCGATTTCTTTAAGTACAACGAAATCTCCCCTCACGAAAATCTGGGTAAGCGTATGGGGCTGATTATGGACTTCCTTCAAAAGTTCCGCGACTTTACCGCCAAACGGAACAATGCCACCATCGCTATCATCAAGGACCTAGAAAAACACGGTATCATGCCCACCAAGGCGATGATGGAACTGCTCTTTGAAGGGGGACCTACCACCTCAACCCAAAAGTCTGGCGATATTCCCAAGGCTGAATTAATCATTCCGGAGATCCAAGGTCTGGACCTTGATACCGAGTTTGCCCTGCTTGAAGAACGCAAACAACGCCAACTGCTGGAACAGGAACTGGCCCAGCTTAAAACCATGATCAACGAGCAGCTCCTTAATCGGGTCAAGGTCATTCGACCTGCTCTCGGGGCTCCCCGTCTTCAATTGGAGATGACCCTTTCCGAATGGAACGCCTTTCAAGAACATTTTAAAATACCATAGCCATGTATATCACCATCACACGACAACATCTCGGCGAGACCTTTTCCCAAAGCGCAGCAGACTTTGTGGACTACCTGGAAAAGGAAAACAAGGCACTTGCTCCCGAACAACAGGAACCTTTTTTTAATCAAACCCAAGACCAAATCGATCCCAAAACCGTGGTCCAAGAAATCGATGCCAATACCGACCGCCTCAAACAAAGCGAGCCCAAGTTCTATTCCCTGACCATCAATCCCAGCCAACGGGAACTGGCCGCCATCCAAAATGACCCCGAAAAGCTCAAGGCCTATGTTCGGGAGGTGATGAAGGATTATGCGGCTTCTTTCTATCGTAAAGAACAAGTTCAAGTGGAGCAGCTGAAGTATTTTGCAAAGATCGAAAAGGAACGTGCCTATTCGGGAAGGGACCGCGAAATCCGGGAAAACCGCCCGTATCGCGCACAGATCGCCAAACTCCAGAACGACCTGGCCAAGGTCAACCGAGGGGCGCTTCAAGGGAATCCAAAACACATCCAACGGGACATTGACCGGCTTTACAAACAGATGCCCCATAAATTGGATGGTAAACCCATCACAGCCGGAATGCAAAAACCGGGTTCCCAAACCCATGTGCATATCGTAATGAGCCGGAAGGATGTCACCAATACCTACAGTCTGTCCCCAGGGAGCAGCTATCGGGAATCCGAGGCCCAACTCCATGGGCAAACTGTCAGACGGGGGTTCCGTAGGGATGAGTTTTTCGAAAAGGCCGAAAAGACCTTTGACCGGATGTTCAAATACAACCGCAATTATGTGGAATCCTACAACGCCCGGAAGACCCTCGATAAAGACCCGAAAGCCTATTTCTCGAAAATCATGGGGCTTCCCGCATCAAAACGAGCCGCTGCCTTCAAATTACTGTCCAAGACCGGGGCCAAAGTACCGCTGCCCAACATTCCGACCAATAAGGTGGCCGTGGCCCGAAAGACCTTAGCCCAATTACAAAAGGCCGCTGCCTTGGCAAGAAAGGCCAGTTCCATTGAAATTTAACCGCTATGTCCTTGGAATACCTTGATTTGATGGATACCTTTTTCACTCAACATTGGTGGCTCCTTTTCCTTCCATTGGGATTGGGCATGCTGCTCTTTCAATATGTCCAACGATGGGGTGTTCTGATAGTAGTAGGGCTGTTTCTGTTGGCTTGTGGCCTGTTTGTCCACTTCTTGGGTTGGGGAATTATAGTATCCTTACTATTGTATGCCTTGCTCCCTTCGCTGTTCCTAAATATGCTTATCGGATTGATGTTTTATATACGTGAGGAGGAAGCCACCATACCCCCGAAATACCGAGCGAGATTGCCACTGCGCATCGGTTCCCTGACCCTCAAAAACATTCGGCGGGGGATTTCCATTATCGGGTCAGCGGGAAGTGGGAAAACCGAATCCGTGGTCTATGCCTTATTGCAGCATTTTCAGAAACATGGGTTCTGTGGGGTCATCCACGATTACAAACATTTTGAGATTACCGAACTGGCCTATCCCCTCTTCCATGACCAAGGCATTCCTTTTCATATCGTGTCCTTTGATACCATCCATAAACGGGTGAATCCCATTGCGCCCCGTTACCTGCCTGACGAGGAAAGCGTGAACGAGGTCTCCCGGGTCCTACTGGAAAACCTCCTCGAACAACGGGAATCCGTTGCCCAAGGTTCCTCCAAGTTCTTCAACGATGCCGTCGAAGGTTTGCTGGGCGGATTGATCTGGATGCTCCGAACCCATCATCCCAAACACTGTACCCTCCCCCACCTTATCGCAGTGTACCAACTCTTGGAGCCCGAACATCTCATCCAATGGCTGAGCCAAGACCTGGTGGCCAAGGCCATGGCCGACGCCTTTATCGCAGGAAGAGCCTCCGAACGACAGACCGCCGGCGTGCTCTCTACCCTGGCCAATGCCTTAAAAAAGATATCGACCCAACGAATATTCATGGCCCTATCCGCCGATGAAGTAAATCTGGATATCAATAACCCCAAAAACCCTGCTGTCCTATCCATAGTCAACCATCCCAAATTTGAAACGGCCTACTCCCCCATCATTGCCACCATTCTCCATACCGTTATCAAACAGATGAGCCTTCGGGGGCAACATTCGTCCTTCGTATTGATGGAAGAGGCCCCGACCATT
>Ga0189278_10255_pt1 | contig 31763 bp, 28 predicted proteins | sample N26A9minimetaG_FD_130326 | JGI IMG/M metagenome (GOLD analysis project Ga0189278, IMG submission 130326) | Marine microbial communities from the Costa Rica Dome - N26 A9 mini metaG | ecosystem: Environmental > Aquatic > Marine > Oceanic > Photic zone | place: Costa Rica: the Eastern Pacific...
AGACCACATCTTAGTTTAAATATGAAAACACCTAACTTTATACATGAAAAAACCGAAGAAGAGTACCTCCTTCGGTCTTAAATTTAACATTAAAAACTGTCAACCTATTTTAGGACGACTCAAGAGGTTAAGAATTTCATAGTATCAACACCATCGGCATAGTCGTCAATTTGAGGTAACTGAGCTTGCCCAAAAGGTTGGCTGCCTTCATAGTTACCCTGATATGAAACAATACACTGTATTTTCTCAGAAGCGCTCTCAATTTTCTTTTTCAGTTCTTCCTGATTGGCGTATTCTTCATAAAACAACACTGAAATGGGAGAAACCAATGCTTCGTCAGGTTTCATAATGAGAAATCCATTATCAAGGTGTTTTTGTCTGTTAACCAGATAAATAGACTTATTGTAGTCGTAATTGTTGTTGTACTTATGATGTTGCTTTACTTCATCAAAATTGTCCATTGCTTGATAAAAAGGGTGAAAGTCATAACCCTCTGGCACAAATAGCTTGGAGACATTTCTACAGCCAAGTCCGTAATATTGAAATATATCATGCCCTAAGGGAACGAGATCTTTGTTTTCCAGGTCTTTGTCTATAACAGCTACGGAAGTTCTGTTCTTTCTAATGATATGAGGGTATTTCGAGAAATAGTAATCAAAGTACCTTGAGGAGTTGTCACTACCTGTTGCAATGATGGCATCAATCTCTTTGAGCTGCTCAGCCTTTACTAGCTTATCTTCAAATGCTTTGTTAATGGATTTCAGTTGATCCATAACATATTGCATTAGGGCTGAGTCTTTACTACTTAACTTGACCTTGAGCGTATTTCCACTAATGAGCACACACAACATGTCATGGAAGCCCACCAATGGAATATTGCCTGCCATGACTACACCAATCACCTTGTTTTGATCTTTAATTTCATATTGCGAAACCCATGAATTGAGTGATTCACTCTTCAGAAAATGTGCAATCCCATTGATTGCTGCATCCACATTGGCAGGAGTAAACCATGGGTTCTCTGATGCTGCTTTTAAATGAAGTTCTTTGCGTGTTTCAGCATTTAATTTAGAGAGGTGATCGCCTAAGGCAACAAAAGCCTCAATTCGCTCATTTATTGTCATTTTATAAAACCTTTAGTCTTTGCAATGTGTTTGATTGCATGAAGATACTTTCTATTTTTGCAAAGTTTCAAAAATATAAGTAATAACGAATAAACGTAGCTAGAAATGGCAATAATGATAACAGACGAATGCATCAATTGTGGTGCATGCGAACCGGAATGTCCTAATACAGCCATATATGAAGGTGGTATCGAATGGACATGGAGCGGGGGTACGGATTTGAAAGAAGTTGAGATGGAAGATGGTGTAGTTGTAGACGGTAATGAGTCTCAAGAACCAGTTTCTGATGAATTCTATTATATTGTTTCAGGTAAATGTACTGAGTGCATGGGATTTCACGAAGAGCCCCAATGCGCGGCTGTGTGTCCGGTAGATTGTTGTGTACCTGATCCTGACTATGAGGAAACTGAAGAAGAATTGCTTGCCAAGCAATCTTGGATGCATCAGGAATAATAATTGAGGTTTGAAGTTCAATGTTGAGTACATTTGAATTTCAAATCTCAAATTTCAAATCTAGAATTTGAAATTCTACTACTTCATCTTGGAGCGCTTGATCATGTAGGCATTTAAGACATCGTTATAATCCTGACTGATGTCTGCTTCAATTAAATCAATTTTTAGCTGGCCACAGCGCAGTTTGAGGTCATTATAGTACTTTCCAATAGCCTTTCTATAGTGATCTTTTATTTCACCTGGCTGTAACTTTAATTTCTCCCCAGATTCTAAATCAATAAATTGATAAGGCCTATCATCGAATTCAAATTCATATTCGGTGGCTATGTCTGACACATGAAATAGCAATACTTCATGTTTGTTATGCTTCAGGTGTTGCAGGCCTTTAAAAATCTCATCCAGTTCCTTTTCATCGTCCATCATATCACTAAAAATAACGATGAGTGATCTTCTGTGATTTTTCTCAGCTATCTCGTGTAATATATCCGCAACCCTGGTTTTTTGAAGCTTTCTATCTTCTTTGGCTAGGTTTTGAAGGGCTAAAAAAATCTTATTTAAATGTGATCCGGTAGACTTTATTTGAGTAGTCAGTTCGATGCTATCTGAAAATGTAGTAAGACCTACTGCATCTCTTTGTTTTTGAAGTAAGAATGCAATTGAAGCTGCAGATAAAATGCTAAACTTTAGTTTTCCCTTAGAAGCTGAAGGATAGTGCATGGAGGATGAATTGTCGATCACTATCTGGCAACGCAGATTAGTTTCCTCCTCATACCTTTTAGTGTATAGTCGGTCGGTTTTCGCATAGACCTTCCAGTCTATATGCCTGGTGCTTTCACCTGTATTATAAAGCCTGTGTTCTGCGAACTCTACTGAGAAACCATGATAAGGTGATTTATGCAGACCTGTAATAAAACCCTCTACCAATTGTCTGGCAAGAAAATCAATATTACCTAAATCCTTTACCTTTTCTAAATCAAGCTTCATATTCCAATTGTACGAAAAACAAGATGTTTTTAACGCCAAAAGGCTAAAAATGTTTTAATAATAACACGGATACTTTGCAATGAATCTAATTATTATACTATATTTAAAACTGATTTCATTTATTAAATGGCATTTGTCAACTAAACTATTTGGATTGTGGAAGAGAATAATAACAATGAAAGAGAGGAAATCTATTCTGAGAGGGTAAGAGCCGGTAAACGGACTTATTTCTTTGATGTGAAGGCTACCCGCTCTAATGACTATTACCTAACCATTACAGAAAGCAAAAGAAGGTATAAGGATGATGGTTATACTTATGAAAAGCATAAAATATTCTTGTACAAAGAAGATTTTAACAAGTTTGTAAGTGCACTTAATAATACTGTAAATCATGTGAAAGACGAACTTTTGCCTGATGTTGACTTTACACAGTTTGATAGACCATCTGAGGTGACTGTAGAAGGGAATGATGAAGGCAAGGTTGAATCAGAGGTTGACTCTGAACTAAAGTGGGACTAAGACGTCAGTCATGGAAAATATATAATGCCTTCGAATTTTCGAAGGCATTTTTTTTATATTAGATTTTTTAACATTGAAGTTGATATCTTAACGTTATGCGTACAATAGTCTATATTTTTCTGTTTTTAGTCGCCTTCGTACTATTAGCATGGCTGTTCATAGATATCTTCATTTATGTAGTGCTGGCTATTGTCGTAAGTTCATTACTTAGGCCTTTAACTCATTATATTTCTACAGCACAATTCTTTAAAATAAGGATACCCCGTTTCTTAGCGGTTATAGCTTCCTATTTAATTTTTATTGCTTTAATCGCACTATTTGTTGTTCTTTTTATCCCGTTAATTAGTGAGCAGATAGAAGTAATATCAAAAATAGATTTCGAAGCGCTCTATGCGCGCGTCACCACACCACTCACATCTTTTGAAGATTTTCTAATTGCCAACGGGCTTACATCTGAAGGCCAAGGGTTTATTGTAAATGGCCTCAAGGAAAATATTTTAGAGCTTATTTCGGGTATTAGAATTGGTAATATCCTTAATCAAATCTTATCCTTTACAGGAAGCTTTTTTGTAGGTGTTATTGCAGTAGGTTTTATTTCATTCTTTTTTTTATATGAGATGGGGAGTATGCGTAAAAAGCTTATTTCGCTTATTCCCAATAAATACTTTGAGGTGACGATAGCTGCTTACAATAAAATTGAAAGATTGCTTTCGAACTATCTGGTGGGCCTTGCGTTTCAAATGGTTTCAATTTTCACTATGGCATCTGTGGGTCTAAGTATTTTGGGTATCAAATATGCCTTGACGATAGCCTTATTTGCAGCTGTTGCCAATCTAATACCTTACCTGGGACCTTTATTGGGTGCCACATTTGGGATATTGGTAGGGGTATCGACCGGAACAGATATGGTCTCTGCACAGGATTATTTAATACTTATTGTTAAAATAGTTTCTGTATTTGGTGCTGTACAAATTGTTGATAATATTTTCTTGCAACCACTTATATTTTCAAAAAGTGTAAAAGCTCATCCTTTGGAAATATTTATAATTATATTTGCAGGCGCTTCGCTGGCGGGCATTCCGGGTATGATCGCTGCAATACCAGTTTATACTGTTATGCGAGTTTCTACCTCGGAATTGTACGAGGGCTACAGAAGCTACAGAATTTTTAAAGTACAGAAAAAATAACTCTTTAATGGCACTAAAATGCGGAATTGTAGGCTTACCAAATGTTGGTAAATCAACACTTTTTAATGCAATCTCTAATAATAAAGCTGAGGCAGCAAACTTTCCTTTTTGTACAATCGAACCTAACGTGGGTGTCATCACAGTGCCTGATGAAAGGCTTGGCGTACTTGAGGAGCTTGTAAATCCTCAAAAAGTATTGCCGACAACGATTGAATTTGTAGATATAGCTGGCCTTGTGAAAGGAGCCAGTAAAGGAGAGGGACTCGGTAATCAGTTTTTAGCCAACATTAGAGAAGTTGATGCCATTGCACATGTGATTCGTTGTTTTGAAGATGATAACATTGTGCATGTTGACGGAAAAGTTGATCCTGTGACGGACAAAGGTGTAATAGATGTTGAGTTGCAGCTTAAGGATTTGGAATCTATCGACAAGAAGATTCAGAGAATTGAAAAGATAGCAAAAACCGGTGATGCCACCGCTAAGAAAGAGTTGGCGGTATTGACCAAATATAAGACACATCTCGAGTCGGGAAATAACGCAAGAACGCTTGAGGTAGATAAAGAGGACAAAAAAGTAGTAGCCGACCTGCAATTGCTTACATCAAAGCCTGTGATTTATGTGGCCAATGTAGAAGAAGAAGCGTTGCCTGATGGTAATGAGCATGTGGAAAAACTTAAAGATGCCGTAAAGGATGAGGATGCTCAGGTGGTGGTGGTATCTGCGTCTATCGAAGCACAAATTGCTGAATTAGAGGATAAGGAGGAGCGAGAAATGTTTTTGTCTGAGTACGGCCTTACAACATCTGGTTTAAGTAAACTTATTAGAGCAGCCTATCACATTCTTGACCTAATCACCTATTTCACTGCAGGCCCAACTGAGGTCAGAGCCTGGACCATTAGAAAGGGATGGAAGGCTCCACAGGCTGCAGGAGTGATCCATACGGACTTTGAGAAAGGTTTTATCAAGGCTGAGGTGATAAAACTGGATGATTATAAAAACTATAAAACTGAAGTAGCCTGCAAGGAAGCAGGTAAGATTGCAGTTGAAGGCAAAGAATATATCGTCAAAGACGGAGATATTATGCACTTCAGGTTTAACGTTTAAAAGGCATTTTTATAGTACATCTACTTTCAGAATTGCTTTTTTAGCACTATTTTTATTATCTGTTTATTTTTAAGATATCTGGCTGTAGTAGATTTTGAATTTTTGCGATGAAGTCTCATCATTTTTAGAAGGGTGAGATACGGTTTCCAGACCTTATTTTTTAATTAGGTTATATTTTTACTTTGAGAGTCCGAATTATATTTCTGTTAAGGAATAGAGGGGGACATGTCCCTTTTCACCATCAGTATTTATTGGCGCAGGTCATTAAAGGGATACTGGTAAAAGGTGGTGATGAAAATTTTGCAAACTACTCATTCTTCAATTTCTCAGGACTTAAAGGGCAAACAAAAGTCAGTCGAAAAGGATTACATTTTTACTCAGCCAAAGTTACCCTTGTATTTTCTAGCCCTAATAAGTCATTTATAGATTACTTTCTTTTCAATTTGTTTGAAAATAAACAGATTGATATCTCAGGGCTGTCGTTACAACCAGAGTCTGTTGAGCTAGAAGAGCCCATGGAACACAAAGCAACTGATAAATTTATTTGTATTTCTCCGCTGGTGTTGCTTAATGCCTCTTTTAATGATAGCAGTGGCAAAAGATTTATTTCACCTGAAACGGATAGTTTTTCTGATTTACTATATGAATCTACGATAGCGAGGATGCAGAAAGCTGACCTCTTTACAGAAGAGCAATTGGCAAGCTTTTATAAATTTCAGATTGTGCCTGACAAGGATTACATCGCGAGATTAACAGCCTCTCAAAAGAAATTTGCCAGAATTTATCCTGTGTATGATCAGGATGTGAAATATGAGATCAGGGGTTATACATTTCCATTTACTCTTTATGCTGCTAAAGAAGTGCAACAGTTTGCCTTCCATTGTGGGTTAGGTCAGTTTACCCATAAAGGATTTGGTATGTTGGATTTGGCTAATGCTAATCCTAACGACAGGGTGTTAAAATACGAGTTTAGCTACGCCTAGTTTTCTCTTCGATTCATTTCATAAAACCCATAACCTATGAGCATATCGACTCGCATATTTGGAGGTCGGTGGTAAACAAATATTTCATAGCTATTCTCAGTCTGAAAATGATTTCCTTCTAAGTAGTTCATCTCAGTGGTATCACTTGCAATAACATATTTGTAATTATACCAGCCCTGTTTTAGTAATAATTCAGTACTATACATTCTATTTTTCGGCTCATACTTCATTTTACTATCGGCATTTTTAGCCCAGTTATTCATTTTACCCACCACATATATATCCGAGTCGATTTCTTCATTAGTTTTGAGAAAGAACTTGGTGTATACATAGTCTGAATGTGTATCGCCATTGCCTGAATCTACATTGACAATGTAGTAATCGCCATTAATATCCTCTAAATGTGAATATGCCTGGTAGATTCTTGGTGCATCTGGCATTAATGTTACTGTCATCGGGTACTGATTCCAATCTACCTTTTGTACGCCTTGTCCGGGATTCCTTAAAGACCTCATGTCGAAAAAGCGGTACTCATTGCCAGCTTCGAAGCTGTTTTCAAAGTTAAAAAAGCGATATTCCAACTCTGTAATATGGTCTCTTATAAAGCTGGGTTTCAGGTTGGTGATGGCATTGTCCCATCGTTCATTCTGGCGAAGAACCACAGATACGTTTTCCAAAGGATTGAGAATTTCATAGTTTTTGTAATTGATCTTAAAATCAAGCTGTTGTTTAAATCGGTTTGTTGAATTAAGCGCATTTAATGAGCTGGTAAGCTCAATGGATACCTTATTAGTATAAACCATAAAACGCTTAGTGAGGATAATGTCTGACTCATCTGAGCTCCGATAAACCACCAATAGGTAATTTCCAGGCATTTTAACCTGAGGTAACCTAAAAGTGTAATGGATATAAGGCACTTTGGTATCAACAGAAAATTGATCGTTGGTAATGATGAACTCATTGAAATCGTAAAGAAAATCAATATTACTCAATCGTGACTTTGTCCAATCTTTGTTACAGTGAATGATTTTAGCTTTATAATCCTCTGGTTCTTGTACGAGATCATCAAATTCCAACACAAGATTCATGCTGCCTAACCTAGTAACTGGTGATTCCAATACATTCCAATTCTTATTGTCGTTGGGGTAGAGCTGCACCGTTCTTATCTCATGTTCATAGGTGGCATCTTCAAACTTTAGCTTTTTACCTTGCTGCGCCTGGGTAATTGTTATCGAGAATAGATAAATGAAAAATGTTGCTTTAATGAACTTCATGAGTGATTTTGCGTACTTCTTAAAATACTAAGATAGGCATTACAACCAATTTGGCATACCTTGTGTCTTTATAACAAAGCCTCTGGTATATTATTATAAATGGATAACGAAAAAGCGCTTATTGAGGGCTGCAGAAAAGAGAAATCTGAGGCTCAGAAAAAGCTATACGAAGCATTTGCTCCCAAAATGCTGGTCGTAAGCCTGCGCTATTCTAAATCTCAACAGGAGGCTGAAGATATATTACAAGAGGCATTTCTTAAGGTATTTAAACATATTAAAGATTTTAAAGGAGACAGTTCATTGTATTACTGGATTAAGCGGATTGTAATCAATACAGCGCTGAACAGTCAAAGAAGTAAGTTATATCTATTTCCGATGGTTGATGTCTCTACTTTAAACCATGTCGATGATGCAATAGATCTAAAGGGGCTGGCATGGCAAGACCTGCTGCAAATGATACAAGAGTTACCTGCAGGTTGCCAGGTAATATTTAACCTGTTTGCAATCGAGGGCTATTCGCATAAGGAAATAGCTGAGAAACTGAATATATCTGAAGGTACTTCAAAATCGCAATTTGCTCGTGCGAGAGCTTTAATGCGTGAGAAAATTGAAAAGGAAGAAAGGATGACCTATGAACGCGCAAAATAATAATAGCACAAACGAATGGAAGGAAGCATTTGCAGACGCGCAAATGACTCCTGATGCTCATGTGTGGAATAATATTGAGCTGGAACTAGCCAGAAGTGCTAACGGAAGTTTCAAGAAGAGAATTCTCTTTTTTAAGCTCCTAGCCGCTGCCTCTGTCTCGCTGGCCGCGATTATTGGTGGTGCAGTGGTATATAATCAATTCACTTTACAAAGCGATGAAATAGCAGTTACTGATAGCAGTGCCGACCAGAAATCCCTAAATAACGCTCAATCGACCGATCAGTTGTCGAATAATCAGATGTTGCTATCAGATGATAAAGGACATGGTGTTATAGATAGTGACGATCAGAATGAAGGCACTATTCATATAGCCGATGACTTTGGTGGGACTAAAAGCAATGTGATTACAGAGGTTATTTCTGAAGAAGACAATGAACACAATGGACAGGTCGCTATGGTTATTAATGATCCGAAAAAGGACGATGTTAACTCGGATAACTTAGTTACTTCAAAGCCAACTTATGCTTCAAATTCAATACCTGCAAATGACCCCAATAGTCTGGATCGGATTGGGGTAGTAGCAGGCTATGATATGGAGTTGTTAGATCGAGAGCTTAACATGGTTCCGAGGCTTGATCTGGGGTATGCCAGCAACAGGAAATCAGATAAAATTTGGTTGGGTTTAAACTTCGCAATGGGTAGCAATTCTCCAACTGGCGGAGACACTCAAGAGCAAGCACAAACGCTTGAGTTAAGTGATGCGTCTGGCGGTTTTCAAGTAGCTGAAGCAATGGTGTCTGAGGAGCAACAAGGGTCAGTTGTTATCGCTGGTGTTGGGGTAGGTAAGCAATTAGGACAGCGCTGGATTTTGGAGAGTGGGCTGGCTTTCTCTAAAAGGAATACCTTTGTAGAGTCCAATTTAGCTGTAGCTAATAATGGACGAGTGGAAGCCTTGAATAGCTTTGGGGAAGCCTCTGCCGAAGGCGCCTTAGTATTTACAGATAACTATGAATTACAGAATACATACAACTCCATTTCGGTGCCTTTACAAGCGGGTTATTTAATAGTTGATGGTACACTTGACCTATATGTGAAAACAGGTGTAGTCAATGAATTTTTGTTGTGGAATGAAGTGCAAGACACCGATGGAAAATATAATAATGTCACGGTAAATGCAGGGTCTGACTCACCATATAATGTTTACATTCTTAATGGTTCAATTGGTAGTGAGTTGCGTTATCAAGTAGGAGGGAATTATCATATTGCGTTAGTGCCACAACTTCAAAAATCACTGAATTCATTTCTAAAATCGGATGAGAATAACGCTGGAAGGCCACTTCTTTTTACTGTTGGACTCCGATTCAAATACCAATTCGATTAAGTAAAATTTAGTTAATATTTGCTTTAATATAGAGTGTATAACAAGCAGATTGATAATGAGTAATCATGTTTGAGTTTATCTATCGCTTATATTAATTTGAGCAAAAAATTTTACTGACATTATGTCAAATTCCAACCTTTAGACAAAATCATGGGTCATACGAATGAGAAACCAAACTTTAAGTGACACCATGAAAAATACTCCTCAAAAATTATCCGAAAGAAAGGCTTTAGGCCTTGAGTTAATACTCTTCGCTGCACTGCTTACTTTAGTCTCCTTTGTATTGCAAGGCTGTGAAGACGCTTGTGAATCGGAAATTAGTTACACTTACTTAGAACCTGTTTATACGTCTCTTGAAGATGTGCGATCTTCAGTAACGGTACTGCCTGCTGAACCTTTGCGCACCCATGGTAAAATATTTTACAAAGACAATTACCTTTTTATTAATGAACCAAATAAAGGTATACATGTCATTAATAATAGCGATCCGTCAAACCCAATAAACGAGTCTTTTATCAACGTGCCGGGGTCATTTGATCTGGTAATCAAAGACAATTATCTATATACAGATAGTTATATTGATTTAGTTATTATTGATATTTCAGATATAAACAATGCAATTGAAGTTTCGAGGCAAAAGGACGTATTTAATGGTTATAATTCTTATGGATTTTATGTGGATAGCAATTTAGGAGTTGTTACCGACTGGAAGGAAGTAGAACATGTTGATGTGGCTAAATCTGATTGCGGTTCGGGTCAAATTTACCCCTGGGGTCACTACTACGATCGAGGTATTGCTTTGGAAGCAACTGCAAGTTTTGATGCCAATATTGCGGTATCTCCAGGCAACTCTGGTATGGCAGGTTCGATGTCACGATTTGCACTGTCCCATGACCATTTGTACCTGATAGATCAAGGCGAGTTATTAGCGTTAGATCTGGATAATCCTACTGATCCTATGATGGGTGAAAGGCAATATATTGACTGGGGAATAGAAACACTTTTTCCTGCGAAGGAACACTTATTCATTGGTGCCCAAAACGGGATGCATATTATGAATTTGGACGACCCAATTAATCCTGTCTTATTATCTACCTACCAGCATGTAAATAGTTGCGATCCGGTCATTGTAGATGGTGATTATGCCTATGTAACGCTGCGGTCTGGTAACGAATGTGCGGGTTTCACCAACCAACTTGAAGTGATTGAGATCTCCGATTTAACATTACCACAGGTACAACATGTATATCCAATGACAAATCCACATGGGTTAGGTAAGGATGGAGATGCGCTATTTATTTGTGATGGCTATGATGGTCTCAATATTTTTAACGCAAGTGATATTTCACAAATTAATGATAATCTCATCGCACATTACCCAAATATTGACGCCTTTGATATTATACCATTCAACAAAGTAGCTATGATGATTGGTGAAGATGGGCTCTATCAGTATGACTATTCCGATTTAACTAATATCACACTGCTTAGTCATCTGAAAATCATCCCTGAGCTATGATAAAGCAGCTATTAATTATAGTAATCATACTTTCAGCAAGTTTAGCGAAGGCTCAAACTGACAGAATTTATTTGGAGAATGGAAGCTTGGTCAAAGGGTTGATTATTGGTAATGAATCAAACAAATTAATGTTGGTGATTGCTGATGATACGGTTGCTCTAAGTCATACCTCCATTCAGGCAATGAATTTAAGTAGGGCAACAAAACGAAATTCGCAAATTAAGAATGAGTTATTTTCCATGGCTCAACACAATCGTGACCTATGGAGTATTAATGTAGGAATAGGAGGTATGGTGGATGACGATTATGATGGTTTCAAAATGCGAACGACATTCTCTACAGAAGGACTTTATCGATTTGGTCAGTTTTTGCAATTAGGATTAGGGACAGATATTATGTGGTATGAAAGTTTTGCAGCCATGCCTGTGTATTTAACTTACCGAGGAAGCCTTTCTCCATTCAATAGAGGTGTTTTTTATTACTTGGGTTATGGTAGGTCATTGGGTTGGGAAAGAGATGATTGTAATTGCAACAACCTCAAGACTAGTCGATTTATGAAAGCTGGCTTTGGGTACCAATTTAGCACGGGTTCAATTCCGTTAAGTATATCAATAGGATGGGTTCAGCAAAAAGTTGCAGTGAATTATGACAACCCCTGGGGCAGTTGGTTTGCTCCCGACAACTATAATTATAAGCTTAAGCAGCGGTTAAATAGCTTAGAAATGAAAATTGGTATAACTTTTTAGTTAGGCTATCCTTGATTTACAAGTTGTAAAGGGGCTGTTCGTGGACGAGCCACCCGCTACTATGAGTATCTTATTGGTTGTTGTTACCCCTCCATTTCTTCAAGTTCGATGGCTTTTTCTTCCCATTCCGAATTAAGTGAGTCAAGCTCATCTTTAACTTTCTGATATTTCGCATTGACATCAGCCAATTTATCTGGGTTGCCAAAAACATCAGGCTGAGCCATTTCCTCTTCAATAGATTTGGCTTTATTTTCTAAGTCAGCAATTTTATTCTCCACATCACTAAGTGCCTTTTGGGCATTCTTCACTAGCTTTTCCTGATCTGGTGTCTTTGGCGTTTTGGGTTTCTCTTTCTTTACCTTTTTCTCAGATTTCTGAGTAAAGGTTTCTTCTTTTTTAGGTGCCTGCTTGCTCTTCCAATACATATATTCGCTATATGTACCCGGATATTCTTTGATCTCCTGGTCTTCGATATACCAAATCTTATTGGCGACATTGGTAACAAAATGTCTGTTGTGAGAAACAGTTATAAAAGTACCCTGATACTGCTGCATAGCTTGTATCAAGATGTTTTCTGACTGAAAGTCAAGGTGGTTGGTGGGCTCATCGAGTAATAAGAAGTTTGCTTCACCGATCAATGTTTTTGCCAAAGCTACACGAGACTTTTCTCCACCAGACAATACCTTGATCTTTTTAAACACATCATCTCCTGTAAATAGAAATGAGCCGAGAATCTGCCTTAGCTGCAGCTCTGATTTGTCCGTGCCTTCCTGCTTGAGCTCCTCTAAAATTTCGTTGTTGATATGTAAAGCCTCCAACTGGTGCTGTGCATAGAAACCCATATTCACATTATATCCTTCTTCTCGTTTGCCTTTAATGGGTTCAGTTCCGGCAATTATTCGTAGTAGCGTAGATTTACCCTTTCCATTGGCTCCGATCAGTGCTATTTTATCTCCTCGCTCTATATGAGCCGTTGATTTTTTTAGAATGGTGAGGTCACCATATGATTTGCTTACATCTTCAAGACGGATCACATGCCTGCCAGACTTTTGCTTAAAAGTAAAATTAAAATCAACCACAGCATTTTCATCAACCACCTCATCCACCTTGTCCATTTTCTCCAACGCTTTCACACGTGATTGAACCTGACGTGCTTTGGTGGCCTTGGCTCTGAATCGGTTAATGAATTGCTCGGTCTGCTTTATTTTTTGCTGTTGGTTTTCATAAGCATTTTGCTGTATTTCAGAGCGCAATTCCTTCTCTTCTAAATAGAAGTCATAGTTGCCTTCGTAGGTAGTTAAATCTCTGTTTGCCACCTCTACGATAGAAGTCACAGTGTTATTTATAAACTCTCTATCGTGAGAAACGACTATGACAGCACCTTCATAATTTCTAAGATAACTTTCCACCCACTCGATAGAAGGTAAATCAAGGTGGTTGGTAGGCTCATCGAGCATAAGCAGAGAAGGCTGCTCAAGTAATAATTTGGCCAACATCACCCGCATTCTCCAACCACCGGAAAATTCTCTTAATGGCCGCTGCAAGTCTTCCGTATTGAAACCAATCCCTTCTAATATCTCCTCAGCCTTGGCCTGCATGGTGTAGCCTTCCAGCCTTTCAAATTTTTCCTGCAGCTTAGTAAGTTTCTCAACTAGTTTGTCGGTGTATTCCGTTTCAAGCTGCTTTAAGATTTTATCTATTTTTCTTTGTGTATCTACTGCTTCTGCAAAGGCCTCCATAGCCACAGAAAGTATACTATCATCAGTCTGGTAGGAGAGTAGGTCCTGGTTAAGGAAACCGACCGTACATTCGTTACTTTTGCTGATTTCACCTTTATCAGCCTGATATTCGCCATTGATTAACTTGAGTAAAGTAGATTTTCCGGTACCATTGAGTCCGATCAATCCGATTTTATCTTTTGGCTTGATGTGAAGGTTGGCTTCTTCATACAAAGCTCTGCCTCCGATGTAATAAGAAAGGTTGTTAATGGCTATCATAGCTGCAAATGTAGATGACTATGAGTGGTTTACCCACGGGGTTAAAAATAATTTTTAAAAAGTGTCTTAATCGGCTTAAGTAATTCGTCATTAAGAAAAATTAAAACAGAATTAACTATGAAAAAGATCTTAATTACAACACTATGGATGTGCTTTTTTGCTCAAGCACTTTGGGCACAAAGTCCTTTGTCTGATGGAGACAGAAAAAAGGCATTGGAGCACCTTGAAATGACTCAAAGTAAACTTTTGGAAAGTGTAAAGGGACTCTCAGAGGAGCAGTTGAACTACAAGCCTGCACCAGAAGTATGGTCGATTGCGGAGGTGGTTGAGCATTTGGCTATTTCAGAAACCAACATATTTGCATTATTGCAAATGTCATTAGAAAACGAGCCAGATCCTTCCATGAGAAGTGAAATAAAAATGTCTGATGATCAAATTATCGGGTTTATTTCCACGCGAGATCAGAAAGTGAAAACTAGAAAAGAATTTGAGCCTACCAATCAATTCGGTGCTTATCCTGGAGCCTTGAAGGCTTTTAAAGACAAGAGAAAAGCTAATATGAAGTATGTTAAAAAGACAGACGATGACTTACGCAACCGTTACGCTGATTTGCCTTTCGGGAAGATTGATGCATTTCAGGTGATATTGTTTATGTCTGGGCACACTACACGTCACATCAAGCAAATTGAAGAATTGAAAGAGAGCAGTGCTTTTCCGAGTTAACCACTGATTAATAGATAAAACAAGGAGGCTGTCTCAAAGGTCTAGACCATATAATGATGACGTGTTTGAATCCGCTCTTTCTCCCTTTGGAGGGAGTTAGAGGGAGGATTTTTATAAACTTTCAAACACGTCATCGGTTACGTAGCAGTAGAGTCTTTATGTCGTTTATTACACCCTTTCTAAGGGATTCTTCACTGCGTTCTGAATGACGGGTAACTTTTGAAGACAGCCTTTTTTTTGTTACCATAACTCAAACAATATGACCTTCTACAGGTTTTGATTTTAGAAATAGTATTGAAAGCCGTAACTTATCCTAAAACAAAGCTACATGAAACCATTGTATTTTATAGCCACCATATTATTTGTGATTACTGCAGCCTGTGAGTCTAACAATCAGGAAAAGCAAACAACATCAAACAATAATGACCTGACAGATATTGCAGATAACGCTTATGGAGTAAATCTGCCAGATGGGTTTAAGATCGAGGTATTTGCCGAAGTAGAAAACGCAAGGTCGTTGGCAGTGAGCCCATCAGGGGTTGTTTATGTTGGAAACCGTGCAGAAGACAAAGTGTATGCACTGAAAGATACCGATGGGGATTGGAAAGCAGATGAAAAATATGTGATAGCCTCAGGCTTGCGTATGCCCAATGGGGTGGCTTTTAAGGATGGCGATTTATACGTGGCTGAGGTGAGCAAAATATGGCGTTATCCAAATATTGAGGCCGATTTAGATAACCCTCCCGAGCCCATCCTGGTTACAGATGACTATCCAACCGATCGACACCACGGCTGGAAGTACATAGCCTTCGGACCAGATGGTAAATTGTATGTGCCGGTGGGTGCTCCGTGTAATATTTGTGAAAGTGATGAAATTTATGCTTCCATCACCAGAATAAACACAGATGGCACGGGCCGTGAAATTGTGGCGCGTGGGGTGAGAAACACCGTAGGTTTTGACTGGCACCCGGAAACAGGTGAGCTATGGTTTACCGATAACGGTCGGGATATGATGGGTGATAATATTCCCCCTTGTGAATTGAATAAAGTAAGCGAGACGGGTCAGCATTTTGGGTATCCGTATTGTCATGGTGGAGATATTGGCGATCCGCAATTTGGTTCAAAGAGACATTGCAATGACTTCGTGAGGCCACAGTGCAACTTCAAAGCGCACACTGCACCTTTAGGTATGACATTTTATACAGGAGACATGTTCCCGGCAGCATATAAAGGCGATATTTTTGTTGCCCAACATGGCTCATGGAACCGATCAACCAAAATTGGTTACCGCGTCATGCACATAGATGTAAAAGACAACCGCGCGATGGGTGCCACGGTATTTGCCGATGGCTGGCTCAACGATCGCACACAAGACCAAACCGGCAGACCTGTAGATGTACTACAGATGGCCGATGGTTCGCTGTTGTTATCAGATGATTATGGTAATAAAGTGTATAGAATAAGCTATGCCGAGTAGGACATAGCTCTATTTATTTAGTTTTTCTTTTTATAAAGGCCATCAAAAGCGGAATTCCATGTTTCTCCTTCATCGGTTGAGCTTTCAAAAAGCTGCCTTACGGTGCCGTCTTCATTAAGAGTAAATGTCAAACGAGACATTGTAATTTGGCCGCTACGGGTCATGAATTTGCTTTCAAATTGTAGCATACCATCTGCTCGGTCAGTTTCTATGTAATTGTAAACATCACCGCTGCTTCCTACCCAATGCTGGTGCCACTTTTTATCAATGGGGTCGTAGAAGTTGATACTTTGCCCGGAGTAATTGCGCATGCCTGTAGTATAACTTTCATGAATGGCACAACCCCCATTGGCCATGGTGATGCTATTATCACCTACTTTTTGACCATTGACAAACACGTCCCATTCACCTAGCCAAAAGTCGAAATGCCTGTAATTTTGGTTGGAAAGACATGGGTAAGCATTCAGTTTTATTAGTTCAAGCGCTTCTTCGAAGCCTGGATTACCTCTCAAAGGATCAAATTCAGGATCATTTTTCAGTCGCATGTAGGCGAATACACCATTTTTAGCGCCTGCCAATAAATTAGCAACAGCCTCTTCATGCTTTTTTAGCCCAATGAGTGCCCGGGTTTTACCTATGGTGGTGAAGGTGTTGTTGAAGTTGTTGCTTTCGGCCTGATCGAAATACTTAATAGCGGGCTCGTATTTTTTAAGCTGAAATAGTGCGAAGGCCGTGTTATATAAAGCTGAAGAATCAGTCTTGTTTTTCTTTAAGTATTTTTGATAACTATCTACTGCCAATTGCCATTCGCTATTAGCAAAATGATCATCAGCTGTTTGTTTTAATTCCTGTGCGTAGCACAAAGAGAAGGATAGTAAGGCGAATAGAATTAAGATATTTTTCATGTGATTTTTTATTTTTAAATATCACACCAAGCATGCTATCAAAGGGCAATATTTATAATATTTTACCTTTAGCTAGGCAGTAACCAAATGTTGTGACCTGTATTGTGATGGTGAAAGACCAGTGAATTTCTTGAAGGTGTTGTTAAAGGAAGATTTGTTATTAAACCCGCAGTCGTAAGCAATATGAATGATTTTGTCACCGGTGGTAGCGAGCAATCGTTTGGCCGACTCCACCCTAAAAGCATTTACAAAATCGGTATAATTCTTCTCTTCCAGCTCATTGATGACTTGGGAAATATGATGAGGTGATAATTCTAAATGTGCCGCGAGGTCATTGAGTTTTAGGTCGCTGTTCAGGAAAAGCAGTTCGTCAGCCATTGATTTTTTGACTTTTGCCAGGATGGCGTTACTGGCCGAAGGCGACAGTGAGGTATTGTCATACCGGCTATTTTCATACATTTTAAGTACTTCCTGCTTTTGAAAACCGTGATAGCCGATGAAGTATATGAATACGGATGAGGCAAGAGAAATGATGTAATCGTATTCTAATTGTAATAGCCCGGTCCAGACTAATACCCAATAGGTTAGAAATGAAACGGTATAGCCTGCAAATGCCAAAGCTACTTTCTTTCGCCACTTAAAAAGCTTTAGTGCGCCATTGAAATGCCCTTTGTTTTTCCAGGTAAACTGAAAAATTAAAAAAGTATAAATAGCCAGATGTAAATTTTGAAAGATCACCTGCCCCATGACAATATCAGGGCGTATACTTTCAGGGTAAAAATTCCAACTAACGAAATAGATAAGGAATAGAGCAAAAGGGACGAAATGCCTAAGGTCAAAATGAGAATCCTTTCGAGATGATTTGATATAAAAATAGACAAGTGGGCCAAATAAATAAACTACACCTTGCACTACGCCTACTTCCTGAGGCAAATAAGAGAGATATCTTGACCAATAGGTCACATAAAATAGTAGCAAAATGCTGAAGGAAAGTATTAAGCCAGCTAGCAGGTTATTCACCTTAGAGCGCCTTAAGAAAAGCATGACGCTCAGAAATAAACCCTGAATAGCGGCAATAGCAAACAGCGTGGACCAATGATCTAAAGAAGGCTCCATGCTTTAATATACTTAAATATTTGACTCAAGGTTTGATTAGTCCAAAAATTCAATTGGGATTTTGACCCGCGTTCGATCCCACATCATGAGAAGATCGGCTGTACCGTTGTGAGGTTCAAATTTTATGGTAAATGGCTCCCAAATAACCCCCCGAATGATTTCTGAGCGTACTTCAACCCGCAGCACATCGCTTTTTTCAAGGTAATTATATGCTCCCCATTGGCCTACTTCTTCGTTGAAAATTATCGTCCATTTGCCTTTGTTAGGAATGGTGTAAATACTGTAAGTACCAGCAGCTAATGAATCCCCAGCTATAAGCACCGTATCGCTTAAAGTAATTTCCGTAGCCTCATTGGCTCCCGTTCGCCACACTTTACCGTAAGGGACAAGCGTTCCGAATATTTCGCGCCCATTTTTATGCGGTTGTGAGTAAGTGATTTTCAGATAGGTGTTTTTGTGCTTCATTTTTGCAATGGCCAACGGGCTGGGGCGAGGTTCTACAGGCAATTGTGCATAGGCTGAAACACAAAAGATAAAAAATACACTTGTACAAAATAGCTTTCTCATATCTGCTGCAAAAAATTTCGAACTAAAGATACTAAAACAACTGTCTTTTACCATTAAAACAGCGCTACGTATACTTTTTGATTGTAGTTTGACATAAATGATATATTTTCAACCATCTCATCTATGATTTTATTAGCTTTGATTCATTACCCTGAAGGATAGGAAATTATGGAGAAACCTGCGTTTGATGATATTTTTATGGAGCTGGCAGTAAACCTGGCCAAGCGGTCTCATTGTATTAAAAGACATGTGGGTGCGGTGCTTACAAAAGACACGCGTATTATATCTATTGGCTATAACGGCCCACCATCCGGCACGCACAACTGTGATGACGAATATCCTGAAGAAGGGTGCCCGAGAGACTCCAAGGGTGGTTGTTCATTGGCCATACATGCCGAACAAAATGCGTTATTGTATGCAGTAAAAAACAAAACGGAAGTGCGGGGTGCGACAATGTTTGTGACTTTGGCCCCATGCCTGGCCTGCGCACGTATCATTTACACTATGGGTGTAGAAAAAGTGGTATATCTCAATAGTTATGCGGAGTATAAAGGAATTAAGAGCGATGAAGGGGTTGATTTCCTTGAAAAATTTGGTGTGACTGTAGAGCGCTATAAAGGGCAGTTGAGCAATGTGACGCATATGATGTGAGGTTAGTTCTTGATTCTAAATTTTAAATTCCAAGTTCCGGGTTTGTCACTTTTTGTCTCCGTGTTTCTTTGTGGTTAACAATGGATAAGTTTCTTTTTATGTTCGACTAGCCTATGGATTTTATCGATGTTGGATTCATTATCTTTTTCATTTTTATCAACATTGCCCGTTTGATGATCAATGCTCGTATTTATAGAGCAGAGTATGACTCAAATGTGGAAATGGATTATGTTGCGAAAGATTTCAGTGAAACGGAAACCAGAAGGCGGGATGAGGCAGGGATATTATTTCTATTGAGCCTTTTTACCTTGCTTTGGCTCAATTACGCTAAACCAGAAAATAAAACAAAGGTGCTTCTTAGTAATGTCCTTTCCCTGGTTTTCCTGGCGGCCTTGGCCGTTTACTTTATGTTTATTAAATAAGTATTCAATAATTCACACGCCCTTTGTGATACTCGGTGGTTAATAAAACTGGCCCCATCTAAATCTTCCCCGAAAGGGAAGACTTCAGTCCCTCCTTCGGAGTGATGTAGGGAGGTCCTGGCGAAACTCAGTGGTATAAATCATGTGAATCAGAAACAATTTGTAATTCCTAACAGTTAACTTTACGCAACAGAAAAACAATCATTTAAGTGAATCCGGATTTAATAGCTTCTACTAAAAAATACTGCGACAGTCTTACAAAATATTCTCGCAGAAAAACGATTGAGGTCAATATAGGTGGTGTGCCACTGGGTGGTGATAATCCCATCAGAGTGCAATCGATGACTACGATCGATACCATGGACACTATGGGTTCTGTGGAGCAAACCATTCGTATGGTGGAAGCAGGTTGCGAATATGTGCGCATCACTGCGCCAAGTTTAAAGGAAGCTCAAAACCTGGCTGAGATAAAAAAGGAATTAAGAAAACGTGGCTATGATGTGCCTCTCATAGCAGATATCCATTTTACGCCTAATGCTGCCGAGCTAGCGGCCAAAATAGTTGAGAAAGTACGCGTCAACCCCGGTAATTATGCCGATAAGAAGAAATTTGAGCAAATAGAATATACAGACGAGACCTACCAGGCCGAGCTAGATAGAATACGAGAGAAGTTTACGCCTTTGGTTGAAATCTGCAAGGAGCATGGGACTGCTATGCGTATTGGCACTAACCATGGTTCACTTTCTGATCGTATCATGAGCCGCTATGGCGACACACCTTTAGGAATGGTAGAATCCGCATTGGAGTTTCTACGAATTTGCGAAGATTTAGAGTATTACAACATCGTACTTTCAATGAAAGCCAGTAATACGCAGGTTATGGTTCAGGCGTATCGCCTGTTAGTCAATAAACTGGAAGAAGAAGGTTTAAAGCCATATCCATTGCACCTCGGGGTTACAGAAGCTGGCGAGGGTGAAGATGGGCGAATAAAAAGTGCGGTTGGAATTGGTACACTATTGGAAGATGGGCTAGGGGACACGGTGAGGGTTTCACTCACAGAAGAACCCGAGTATGAGGCGCCTGTAGCACAAACTATGGTGGACCGTTATGAAAGCCGATTAATGCATTATAAAATCGAGTCGATCGAAGAAAACCCACTCGATCCTTTTAAATACGAAAGAAGAGATTCGCATGAAGTCACCAACATTGGAGGGCAAAATGTGCCACGGGTGATTACTGACTTGAGTGGTATTGAGCTTGACCATTACAAAGACCTGAAGGCGATAGGTCATTTTTATTTACCGGAGCCTGATAAATGGCGTATGAATGACCTCGGGACTGATTACATCTACACGGGTGATCGACCGGCTCCATTTATGTTGCCCAACGGCCTTAAAGAAATATTAAATTATAAAACCTGGCTTGCATCAGCAGATCAAAGCAATAAGATTCCGATGATGACAACAGCCGAGTATCTTGATAATCAGCCAAAGCATAAGTCATTAAATTTTGTTGCTAGTGATATTCACGGCTTAAGTGACAATCTACTGGAGGCATTGCAACAGGATAAGGGTGCCGTACTTGTTTTAGAAACAAACAACAAACACGGGTTAGCCGAGCAACGCGGGGCTTTTATGAAGCTGATCAATGCCGAAATTTCTACACCAGTCATCATTAAAAGAGATTACAAACACCTTACTGAAGATCAGTTGCAGATTTATGCAGCCACCGATGTGGGTGGTTTATTGATAGACGGACTTGGAGATGGTGTGATGTTAGCGCATCATTGGGATAAGCAACTGTCAAAGGACGATCAACTAAAACTGGTCGAGAATTTCAACAATACAAGTTTTGGCATTCTGCAGGCGGCACGTACGCGCATGACCAAAACAGAGTACATCTCATGTCCATCTTGCGGACGTACACTTTTTGATCTGCAAGAGACCACGGCTATGATCAGAAAACGTACAGACCACCTCAAAGGTGTGAAAATTGGCATCATGGGTTGTATTGTAAACGGACCAGGAGAGATGGCAGATGCAGATTACGGCTATGTTGGCTCTGGTAAGGGCAAGATTACGCTCTACAAAGGACAGGAAGTCATGAAGCGAGGAGTGCCTTCGGAACATGCCGTTGATGAATTGATAGAAATAATCAGGGAAGATGGCCAGTGGGTTGAACCACAGAGTAGTTAATTGTTATTGGTTAATAGTTATTTAGTGTCCTATTAACTAATAACCAATAACTTAAAATTGAAGCAAAATGGAGAATCAAACAGATAAAAAGAACAAGAATTCTGTCAAAGACTATTTCCAACTAGGAGAGGTGTGGGGTTATTTCTTTAGGAAAAAGGATCCTAACAGACCGTCAAACTTTAGCATCAAATCGATGCACTTTGTCAACAAGTTATCTATCACGATCTTCTTGCTGGGCATGCTTTACTTTATTGGCAAGCATTTGTTTTAGTGGCCTACCAAGTCTCTCCCTATGGGGAAGATTTAGATGGGGCTAGAACTCATCCAAGGAAAAGTATAAGCCCCTCCGGCTTGAGGAGGTATTTCCCCTCATCAAATTTATAAAAGCTTTGTTATATTTATCTCATGGATATAGAAAGCTACCGCGAATACTGCATGGCCAAACCAGGCACCACCGAAGACATGCCTTTTGATAATAAGGTGTTAGTGTTCAAAGTTATGGGTAAAATGTATGCCCTCACCGATGTTGACCTTTTTACGAGCATCAACCTGAAATGTGATCCTGAATATGCCGTAGAATTACGTGATCGCTATGCTGGTATCAATGCAGGTTATCACATGAATAAAAAGCATTGGAATACTGTAGCATGTGACGGCTCAGTGCCAGACAACCTTATCAAAGAACTCATCGATCACAGCTATGATTTGGTAGTACAGGGACTGCCAAAAAAGCTAAAGGAAGAATTAAAAACACTTGATGCCTGACTTTGAGAAAATCGGTTTTGGAGGAGGCTGCCACTGGTGCACAGAGGCAGTCTTTACATTTTTAAAAGGAGTTGAAAACGTGGAGCAGGGGTGGATTGCTTCCGAGCACCCCAATGACTCATTTTCAGAGGCAGTAATTGTTCATTTCAATCCCGAGATTATTTCTATTAATGACCTTATTGCCATTCACCTACATACGCATCAATGCACCAGTAATCATTCCATGCGGACAAAATACCGATCGGCTATCTACTTTTTTGATGCAGATCAGAAGTTCTTGATAGCTGAGGTATTAAAGCAACAACAAGCTGATTTTGAAGCAAAAATAGTGACGAAAGCACTGCCTTTTAAAGGGTTCAAACCCTCACCACCCAGGTATCAAAACTATTACGAGAAAGACCCCGAGAAGCCTTTCTGCCAGACTTATATTAGTCCCAAACTCAACATGCTACGGCAGAAGTTTAGTCTGTCGCTGACATAGCATTCTCTTTCAGTTGATGTCTTACATTCGCACTTGTTCCGAATATTAAAAAATGCTACATTCAGGCTTCACTTTTTATATTCATCAATGAAAAATATCGCTTATTTCTTTATTACTGCCATTTCAATCGTTGTTATACTGGTATTTGGTAAGGCATTACTCATACCTTTTGTTTTTGCCATCCTACTTTGGTTTGTAATAAGAGAAATTCGTGAGCTGCTGGATAGGATTCCATTTGTGAAAAAGCGATTCGCACTGTGGGCAAAGAACCTGCTGACTTCGATAGTTATATTATCAATTCTGGGCTTTGCGTCAGGCCTGATTACATCTAACATTAACGCATTGGCAAAAGCTTACCCAAAGTACGAAGCTAACGTGGGGCATATGGTAGAGAAGATTAATGAAGCTTTCGACATTGATGTTCTTGAATACATCAACGCGCATAGCGGTGATATTGATTTTGGTACTATACTTAAATCTATATTCAATTCTTTGTCGGAGATCTTTAGTAGCACATTCATGATCTTAATCTATGTGGTCTTTATCTTCCTCGAAGAGGCCCTCTTCCGGCCCAAACTCGCCAATATGTTTGCAGATAGTGATCGTTTTAACCGATTAATGGAAATCATAAAAAGCATCGAAACATCTGTGGCTAAGTATTTAGGATTAAAAACCCTGGTAAGCTTTATTACCGGTATATTGAGCTACTTCGTATTACTGATCATAGGCATTGACTCACCGGTATTCTGGGCCTTTCTCATATTCCTGTTAAACTTCATTCCAACCATTGGTTCGCTAATTGGTACTTTGTTTCCAGCTGTTTTCTGTCTCTTGCAGTTTGGAGAGATCTCTCCGGCACTGCTGGTTTTATTCATAGTAGGGGCCATTCAAATCGTAGTAGGCAACGTATTGGAGCCAAAGCTCATGGGTAGCTCTATGAATTTAAGTGCTTTAGTCACGATACTTGCACTGTCTTTTTGGGGAGCCATATGGGGAATAACAGGAATGATATTAAGTATCCCCATTACCGTGATCATGGTGATTATCTTCTCTCAATTTCCTTCCACTAAACCAGTTGCCATCATGTTGTCAGAAAAGGGAGAGGTTTGATAATACAAAAAATTAATAGCATATTCATATCTCTTTAATTCGTAATTTTCGCTGTATTTTACATCGAAGAATATCAAAACTGACCTCTATGCAAAAGATCATTTATTGCCTGTCCTTACTATTATTGCTAGCAGCATGCTCAGATAAGCAACCCTCACAAGAACCCATCGATGTCGATCCGGCCTTTACGGGTTATGTTTCTGCTTTTACCTCGGGTATTATTTCCAATGAAAGCACCATCCAGGTGCGCATGCGAGAAGCCGTGCCAGGTGCTGTTACGGGTGAGAAAGCGGCCAAAGACCTGTTTGACTTCAAACCTGGTATCGAGGGAGAAGCCCACTGGGTGTCTGACCGGATTGTTGAATTTACACCTGCAGAAACACTCCCTTCCGGTAAATTATTCGAAGTAGACTTTGCTTTGGGAGATCTCATAGAAGTGCCGGATAAGTTGGAGGTGCTTACGTTCCAGTTTCAGACGATAGAGCAGCATATCACAGTTAATTTTAGCGGCCTTCAGGCTTATGATAAAAAGAACTTAGAGTGGCAAAAGCTTAAAGGCGAATTGATCACGGCCGATTTTGCCTTTGACGAAAACGTAGAAAAAACCCTCACCGCTACACAAAGTGGCAATAAAGTACGTTTGAAATGGGAGCATGCTGCCAACGGGCGCAACCACAGCTTTGTGATCGATAGTATCAGCAGAACCAAGAGTGCGAGCCAGGTGGTACTGGAGTGGGATGGAGAGCCTATTGGCTCGGTGTCTAATGGCTCAGAGTCTATTGAAATTCCACCGCTTGGGGACTTTACTGTGATGAACATGCGCCTTACGCAACAACCCGAGCAGTACATGACACTGTACTTCTCCGATCCCCTGGCTGACAACCAGGACCTGAAAGGCTTAATTTATCTGAAATCAGGTACTAACCTGCGGTTCGTAATCAACGACAATACCGTGAAAGCCTACCCGGCAGAACGGATGGCGGAGCAAACCGAGCTCATTGTAACCAAAGGGGTGCGCAACTCGATGGGCTACCAGATGAAAGCGGCTTTTACCAAAGTGGTGAAGTTTTCTAACCTCAAGCCTAAAGTATCATTGATTGGCGATGGGGTCATTCTACCAAGTACCGATGGACTTATCTTTCCTTTTAAAGCCGTAAACCTCAACGCTGTGAATGTGCGTGTAATCAAAATTTTTGAAGACAACATTGCGCAGTTTTTACAGGTCAATCGCCTGGATGGACAGCGTGAAATGAAACGTGTAGGCCGCCTGATTTATAAGGATGAGGTGCCGCTCAAGTCGATCGGTAATGTAGATTTTGGTACCTGGAACTCCTTCGCGCTGGATCTTTCTACCCTCATTCAGGTGGAGCCGGGCGCTATCTACCGTGTGGTTATCGATTTTGACAAAAACCAGTCGTTGTTTCCTTGTAGCGATGATGATGCGGTGGAAGAAAATGAAGTAGACTTTCTGCTCGAAGACCCTGAAATGCTCAGCTACGATGATGCAGACGACTATTACTATGACGATTATTATTACAACTACAACGATGGCTACCGTTGGGACGAGCGCGATAATCCTTGTCGACCGTCTTACTATTTACGCAACCAGCATCGGGTAGCACGCAACGTGCTGGCTTCTGACCTGGGTATCATTGTCAAAGGAGGAGACAGCAAGGAATTGTTGGTAGCTGTAAGCGATCTTAAAACCACGGCACCAAAGCAAGGTGTAAATGTGGAGGTCTTTAACTTACAAAACCAGGTGATTGCTTCGGGTGTCACGGAAAGCAATGGTATGGTAAAAATACCGGTAGATGCTAAGCCTTATTTACTCACGGCCAAGGAGGGCAACCAGCGAGGCTACTTACGCCTTGATGATGGCTCTGCGCTTTCGCTAAGTATGTTTGATGTCAGCGGGAGCGAAGTAAAGAAAGGGCTCAAAGGCTTTATCTATGGAGAAAGAGGCGTTTGGCGACCGGGAGACTCTTTGTTTGTCTCTTTTATGATGGAAGACAAACTCAACCTCATTCCTGATGATCACCCGATTGTATTTGAGTTGTATACACCAGAAAATCAGCTTTTCTCACGTAACGTAAAGACCAAATCAGTTAAGGGGCTGTATGATTTTAGAACAGCCACCAAACCCGAATCACCTACGGGCAACTGGCTGGCGAAAGTAAAGGTGGGTGGTGCTACTTTTACCAAAACGTTAAAAATAGAAACGGTAAAACCTAACCGACTCAAGATCAACATCAATTTTGAAGAAGAGATCATCAAATCGGGGCAGCCTGCGCCCGGAGAAATTGAGGTGAAATGGCTGCATGGAGCCATCGCTAAAAACCTGAAGACGGACATTGAAGTCACGCTTACGGAAGGCAACGCACCTTTTGATAAATACAAAGACTATCATTTCAACGACCCGATCAAAAGCTTTGAGTCGGAATCGAAATTTATTTTTGATGGCAAACTGGACGAGCAAGGAAAGGCGGCTATCAGTGCCTCCTTTAATGTAGCCGACAATGCACCTGGCGTGCTGGAGGCCAATTTTAAAGTACGTGCGTTTGAGCAGGGAGGTGATTTTAGTGTTGATCGTTTCAGTATGCCGTATTCGCCTTATAAGTCTTACGTAGGCGTAAAAATACCGAAAGGGCAGGGCTGGCGAGATGCATTGTACAGCAACGAATCGAATTTACTGCCTATCGTGACGGTAGATGAAGAAGGTAAGCCGCTGAGCAGGCAAAAGCTGAAGATAGAAATTTATAACATCGGCTGGCGCTGGTGGTGGCAGCGCAGCGATCAGGAAGATCTGGCGCAATACATCAGAAGCAAGAGCAGCAATCTCCTGAAAACGGATTATGTAAACACAGGTGCCGATGGTAAGGCCATGTACGACTTTAACCTTAACACAGAGTCGTGGGGTAGAAAGATGATCCGCATTACAGATCCTGTTTCAGGGCACAGCACCGGAAAGATATTCTATACCTCATATCGCGGTTGGTGGAGCTCAGGGCAGGAAGGCCCGGGTGGAGCTGAGATGCTCACTTTCAAAACCAACAAAGAAAAATATGAGATAGGAGAACAGGTGGAAGTGACACTGCCGGCTGGAGAAAACGGCCGCGCGCTGGTAAGCCTTGAGTCTGGCTCAAAGGTGGTCGATGCGTTTTGGGTGGAATCTAAAAAAGAGGCCTCAACCTTTACATTTGAGACAACAGCTGATATGGCGCCTAACGTATTTGTGCATATTTCTTACATCCAGCCACATAATGTTACGGCCAATGACCTGCCTATTCGCATGTACGGGGTGCAGTCTATCGGGGTAGAAAACCCGGATACACATCTCAATCCAAAAATTAAGATGCCTGATGTGCTGGAGCCTGAGCAGCGCTTTACCGTAGAGGTAAGTGAGCAGAATGGCAAAGGCATGGCCTACACCGTAGCCGTAGTTGATGAAGGCTTACTCGATCTCACACGCTTTAAAACACCTGACCCGTGGAATTACTTTTTCTCCAGAGAGGCACTTGGCGTGAAAACCTGGGACATGTACCAATTTGTAGTAGGAGCCATGGCTGGAGAAATGTCAGGCCTGCTCGCTCTAGGTGGTGATGAGGAGCTTTTAGGCGATGAGGGTGGCAAGAAAGCCAATCGCTTTAAACCCGTTGTTAAGTTTGCGGGTCCTTTTTACCTGAAACCGGGTAAGAAAGCCAAACATACGTTCACTATGCCTAACTATGTGGGCTCGGTGCGCACCATGGTAGTAGCCGGTGGAGGCGAAGCTTATGGCAAGGCAGAGAAAGCTACCCCGGTGAAAAAACCATTGATGGTACTCACGACATTGCCTCGCGTGATCGGGCCGGGAGAAACCGTAAAGGTACCGGTGACCGTGTTTGCCATGGATAAGAAAATCAAAAACGTGCGGGCCGAAATTCAGGCCAACGAACTGTTTACCGTAAAGGGCAGTGATACACAAAACATCCGATTCACCGAAGAAGGAGACCAGGTGGTGTACTTTGAGCTGGAAGCTAAAGAAGCCATAGGCGTGGGGATGGTAGAAGTTGTGGTGTCGGGCCATGGCGAGCGGGCAAGCCACGAAGTAGAAATGGACGTACGACTGGCCAACCCGCCAGTCAAAAGATTTACAGATGCAGTCATTGAGCCGGGCCAAAGCTGGTCAACTGAGTATGCCCCTGTAGGCGTTGAGGGCACCAATAGTGCTACGCTGGAGGTATCTAGTCTGCCGCAACTGAACCTGGAAAGCCGATTAGATTACCTCATACGCTACCCACATGGGTGTATCGAGCAGGTGACATCTTCGGTATTCCCACAATTGCATCTCGATAAGGTGCTCGACCTGAGCAAGGATAGAAAAGTTGAAATTGAGAATAACATCAGAGCGGCTATTGAAAGGTTGAGAAACTTCCAGAACAGCGATGGCGGACTTTCCTATTGGCCGGGACATTACAGCAACTACAGCGGTTGGGGTACCAACTATGCTGGTCACTTTATGTTAGAGGCCGAGGCCGAAGGGTACACGCTGCCTGCCGGCTTTAAGAAAAGCTGGATCCGTTTTCAAACTGCTCGGGCCAATGAGTGGGAAAATTCGCGTAATTCGGATTACCGCTATTGGAACCGCAGCAACCAGCTCACACAGGCGTACAGATTGTATACATTGGCGCTCGCTGGTAGCCCTGCCTTGGGAGCGATGAACCGTATGCGTGAAGTGACTGACTTAACGACTGCCGCACGCTGGCGACTGGCCGCAGCTTATCAACTGGCTGGCCGGACCAAGGTGGCGGCTTCCCTTTTATCAGGAGCTACCACCGATGTGGATGACTACCGAGAGCTTTCTTATTCTTACGGTAGCTCCACGCGTGATCGCGCCATGATATTAGAAACCCTCGTTTTGATGGATGACAAGGCGAAAGCCAAAAAAGTGTTAGACCAATTAGTCGATCAAATTGGCTCCCGCAGGTGGTTCAGCACCCAGACGGTGGCGTACACGTTATTAGGTATTTCCAAATTCGTGGGCAGCCGTGATGATAGCCAGCCGTTTAGCTATGCCTACACTATCAATGGAGAAAGATCAAAAACTACCGAGCCGGAAAAGCCAGTGGTACAACATGCGCTGAACTTTGATGCCAATCAGGTGACTTTGAAAAACACAAGTGGCCAATCGATATTCGTACGTTTGATCAATGAAGGCACACCGATGACGAGCGATCAGCTGGACGAGGCCAATGACCTTAAAATGACGGTAAGGTATGAGAACATGGCAGGAAGAACCATTGATGTGGCTAAGCTGGAGCAGGGCACTGATTTTATTGCAGAGGTAACGATCACACATCCGGGAGGCATCATGGGCAGCTATGATGAAATGGCGCTGACGCAGATTTTCCCATCGGGTTGGGAAATCAGAAACCTGCGCATGGATCTGACCACGAGCATCAGTACAGGTGATGTGCCTGAGTACCAGGACATCCGTGATGACCGTGTGTACACCTACTTTGACTTAAGAAGATCGAAGAGCAAAACCTTTAGAGTCGTCTTAAATGCTGCGTATCTGGGTAAGTTTTACCTGCCCGCAGTACATGCCGGAGCGATGTATGACGATGAGATCAGTGCGTATAAGTCTGGCCAATGGGTGGAAGTAGTGCAGAGCGGGGGAGAGTAAAGCGCGGAGTGCTTAGCGCAAAGGGCATGCTCAGGTTTACTAAGCCTTGCAGGATTAGTAAGCCTTTAAGTTGTCTGGATATTGCGAGGGAGGAACGACCGCGGCAATCTGTTTAAATTAAAGGTATGCCTCTGCCTGTGTCCTGAAACTTTAAGATTGCTTCGCTATCGCTCGCAATAACCAGTGTGGGTTATAGGAGTACGCTTGAGGTTAAAATTTCTGGTGATTGCGAGGGAAGAATGACCGCGGCAATCTTTTGAAATAGAGGAAAAAGTAAAATGTGGAACTATAACTACTTCGTTTATATAATCACAAATAAAAACCATTCGGTATTATACACAGGTATGACTGATGACCTTCGAACACGGGTTTACAAGCATAAAATAAAGTTCTATAAGGGTTTTGCATCAAATTATAATGTTGACAAACTAGTCTACTTTGAACGGTTTACCCATGCAGATGAGGCAGTAGCCAGAGAGAAACAAATCAAGGCCGGTTCCAGGCAAAAGAAAATAGATCTGATAAATGAGTTTAATCCTGAATGGAACGATTTGTATGATACAGATATGATTGATTAATAATTACACTGGTGATTGCGAGGGAGGAACGACCGCGGCAATCTGTTTAAATTAAAGGTATGCGCCAGCCTGTACCCTGAAACTTAAAGATTGCTTCGCTAGCGCTCGCAATAACCAGTTAATTTCTGGTAATTGCGAAGGAAGCATGACTGAAGCAATCTGTTTAAACGAGACGAGACTGCTTCGTACCTCGCAGTAACCAGTTCTTTTTTTGATATTGCGAGCGAGGTACGACCGCGGCAATCTTTTGAAATTTGAGGGTGAAACACCTTTCAATGCTTGTTAGACTCAATGCTTCTTGCATCAGATATAAGATGCGCTACGATTTGCCAGTCACTAGATTTTTTGAATAGCCGATGATGCGTTGTAGTTCTGTTACCAAGTTGTGATCCATCACTTAATTGTTGACCTTTTCTCGAGATGGTTGATATGGCCAATATGGCATCATCAGAAATATACCGAAGTTTAATGGCCGTCTGCTCAGAATTTCCAGCCATTACAAAATCCATTTTAAACACCCGGGTGAGATACGCTTCAATGGCAGGTTTACCGATCATATTAAAACCAAAAGCGTTAGTAAAATCTGCATCGTCTGAATACCATTTGGCAGCTAATTTGGCGTCTTTAATCTTCCATGCCTGATTCCAATCTTCAATTTTTGAATTGATTGCCGTACTATCAGTAGCAGAGATAGTCTGTGCTTGAGCTATCTGAATAGACACAACGAATACTAGCAGTGCGAATAGCGCTTTCATTCTTTTACAGCTTATTGATACACTAAATATATTCAATTAAAACTTCATTTAACAATATGCACTGCTCAGGTTTACTAAGCCTTGCAGGATTAGTAAAACTCTAGACACAGGACGCTCTCTAAATTCGTCTGACCACTTCAAGTGGTCTGACGAATGAAAAAAGAGAATTTGTCTGGATATTGCGAGGGAGGCACGACCGTGGCAATCTGTTGAAACTGAGAAGCACTCACTAGCGTCACTCATAGAGGACTCTGAGGGTGTGAGAAAGGCCTCTCCCATTTACGTGTTAAGAGTTAGCAACTGACTGTGCTCCCTCTCTATTCTTATGGATTAAACAAAAGGGTTAGTATAAATTTTTTCATATTTCCTATTTTGCTTTATGAGGGCAAAAATTCTAGCAATAAGTTTGGCACGAACAGCATTAACCACTGTC
>Ga0189278_10258_pt1 | contig 31337 bp, 33 predicted proteins | sample N26A9minimetaG_FD_130326 | JGI IMG/M metagenome (GOLD analysis project Ga0189278, IMG submission 130326) | Marine microbial communities from the Costa Rica Dome - N26 A9 mini metaG | ecosystem: Environmental > Aquatic > Marine > Oceanic > Photic zone | place: Costa Rica: the Eastern Pacific...
CTTGCCATCGTCCGTGAACCCCACGAGTTCATACCGGCAGCGGAACGCGATGCCCTTCTCGGACAGGTCTTTCACCCCATCGATGGTGATCAGGATCTGGTTGCGCGCTATCGGCATGTTCGGACTCTCCCACTGAGAGCCCTTCTACTTCACGACACTAAGGCCATAAAGTCATATGGAGTCAATACAACATATTGCAGAATAACACATATTGCTTGATAGTCTGCTCAACTTTTGCGGGAGAGCGACATGAAGCGACAGGCGATGGCAGCTGTGATGGGGGCGATGGCGGTGTTCGGAGCCCCTGAGAAGGCGCAGGCCTATGACATCGACTGCGCCATCATGCTCTGTATGGCGGGTGGGTTTCCGCCCAGTGCCGTCTGCGCGCGGGCCTATCGGACCATGATCCGCCGCATCACGCCCTGGCCGAGCCTGCCGCCCTTCGGGATCTGCACCTTCGCTCATGTGCCGGTCGAGCTGGGCGGGCCTGGCGGCGAGGGCGAGCTCGACACCAACCTGCCCGAATACGAATGGCTGAACCGCACCCATGTGATCTGGTTCACCGGTCAAGCCTATAGAGAAAGGGGAGGCGATCAGTATTGGGACTGGTCGCTTCGTTCCTGCGACCGAGAGAACCGCACCTGCCGGTACATCCAGCGGGCCTACCGATCCCACACGCCCTGGCCCATGACATTCGTCTCGGAAAGCGGTCAGGAGATCGCCTATCCGAGCGGCGGCAGTTCCTCGTACTTCTATTCGCGCAGCATCATGGTCGAATACGGAGACTACGAGGGCAACATGGGCCACTCGGAGTGGTTTTCCTACTGATCTGAGCGGTCACCGGGCGTCAGGGAAAATGGGCGCAAGATGGCGAGGTCCGCGTCAAAATCTTCCCGATCGACATGCCAGCGACGGCTCACCGAGCCATCATTCCAGCGGTAGTCGGTGAACAAGTGAATCTCCTGCGCACCGTCGTTCAGAAACCCGTCTTGGAAGGGCCAGCCTGTCTTCTTCTTACCCATTGAACTCACTGCACTCCATTTGACTACCTCTTGAGACGTTCCGCTCCAGGACGCATCAGGGGCTGGCAAATACTGGCTAGCGTTTTGTGAAAAGCTCTTCTGGGTCGACGTTCAGCGCCCTGGCGATGCGTTCGAGAAGGTCGAGGGAGGCTGCGAACTTGGCGTTTTCGACCTTGCCCATATGGCCGCGGCTCACATCGGCCCGATGAGCAAGCTCCTCCTGGCTGAGGCCGCGGGCGCGTCTCAAGTCCTGGATGTTCAGTGCTACACGGTCCCGCAAGTTCATGCCCGCGAAACGGACACGGTGCGCGAAATATCGCCACGCGATATATGTTACATTCGGAGGTGCAGAGAAGATTTTTTGGAACGGCACGAGATCGCCGGAATGGGATGTCTGCCGATACGCAGGTCACGGGATAATCCGTCTCGCGAACATAAGGGGCCGTTCAATCGTTCTTTCGGAAAAGGGCGGCACCGGCAATACCGGTGCCGCCAGTCGGTCGTCCACAGGGAGGAGGTAGAGGACGAATTCTACAGCAAAATTTGGTGTCGGCCGAAATTCGCATAAGAGAACTTATGTTAATCGACGATGCCAATCGTTGTGCTCCCTGCGACAAGCGCCCGACAGAACGAGGCCTCTAGCCCTGCAGGCTCAAACTCATTCTAAGAACCCACTAGGAACTCACAAAGCTCGGTGTTGAACCTGTCCGGGAACTCCCACATCATCATGTGACTAGTATAAATACTGATCTTTGATCCGGGTGCGTTTGCATTCAACCATTCCGTCGCGACCGCCTCATGTTCGCTGCGGACAACGTTCCAGACACGAATGGTCTTTGACGCGGCAGTGAGAACGTCGCGCCAATCCGCAAATGCGCCGTTCGCGAACAGACTGGCGGCAACAAATCCCGGTGTTTTCTCCGTCATCCCGATAATATGATCCAATTCCTCGGGGCTAAGCTCTCGGGAGAACATTTGCGGGGCATATCCGGACATGAACTCACCATGCCCGCTGCCGAGCATTCCCAGATATGTGCCGAGCGTCCAGATATCCCCCTCTCCCCAGGCGATGGTCTCGTCGCTCGCCGGTTTTGGCGGTTCGTCCAGAATGACCAGTGCCTCGACCCGGTCGAAGCCGAAATCGCGGAGATAGGAATAGGCTGCATTTGCGCCATAGGACCACGCCACCAGTGTCGCTTCGGTGAGGTCCAGCTGTGTCATGAGCGTATTCAGGTCGCGCCCGTGCTGCTCATACGTATTGCCGTTGAAAGAGGATGTGGATCGACCATGCCCGCGGGGATCGTACAGGACATAACGGTAGCCCGAAGGTATTTCATCAATCTGCTTTTCGAAGGCGGTATGATCGAAAGTCCAGCCGGGAACAAAGATGACAGGTTTCCCCGTTCCGTGAATCCGAACATAGATGTTGGCGTCACGTTCCACGGAAATACGTGTGGATGTGAATTCCTTGGTCATTAGTCCCTCCGTTTGTTGGCGATATTCGGCGGCGTAGGTCCGCTCCGGTTTAATCAGATGTTGGAATGGGCAAAATCGCGATAGGTTGTGACAAGGCGGCGTCCGATCGGACCGACCCCGATGTTCCGCTCGCCGATTCGGTTGCAGGGATAGACCCGCGCGTGGTTGCCCGAGGATATGATCTCGTCCGCCTGCATCAGCTCTGCCGGACGGATCGTCCGTTCGACGGTCTCGATCCCCATGTCCTTGAGCAAGAGCATGACACGGCGGCGGGTGATGCCGGGCAGCAGCATTCCGTTCGCCACGGGCGTGTGAACCGTCCCGTCCTTCACGATAAAGATGTTCTGCATGGTGAACTCGGCGACATTCCCGATGGCGTCGAGCATCACCGCGTTGTTGAAACCGGCCTTCCGTGCCGCCGTCCAGGCGAGGGTCGCCTGCGGATAGAGGCACGAGGCCTTGGCCCCCGTCGGGGCGGTTTCGGGAGAGGGTTTGCGGAAATCGGATATCTGCGCGGAAAAGCCGGGTTCAACATCCGGCATCGGCATCGCCTGGATGACCAGCGCAAACCGTGTCGTACCGGGGTCGATCGGCCCGAAGCCTTCCTCGATCCAGAACATCGGCCGGATGTAGAGTGTTTCGTTGCCGTCGAACCGGCTGGCACCGTCCCGCGCAAGCCCTTCGATCTCCTCGGGCGTGATCTCGGGCGTCATACCCATGATCCGTGCCGACCGGATCACCCGTTCGCAATGCAGTTCCAGGTCCGGGAATACACCGTCATACCGGCGGGCGCCGTCAAAGACCGTATGGGCCAGCCAAGCCGAATGGGTGGTAGCCGACATCAATTGCGCCGGGCCCTCGCGCCAGTCACCCTCAAAATAACTCCATGCAGTAGACGACATATTTACCTCAATAATTTCAGGGATCCGGTCAGCGATTTCACGACTTTGGACGGTCCACACAACCCGATCCCGTCGAGCGTTTCCTGCATTAGATCCCGGCCAGGGAAGGCGGCCTCGTATTCGCTGAAGTGGTTCATTCGCCGGGCGAATTCAGGAAACACGACGATGTCGAGATCGGTCTGCGATGTCGCGCGCGTCAGCAGAGTCCGGATCTGTTCGGGGCCGGCTTGCAGAATTGGGACCGGCCTGTCGGCGCTAATGCTGATGTGGAGGCCATTTCTGTCGACCAAATCGATGCGGCCCAACCCGGGTTGTCGCGCTCCGATGCCGACAGAGATGGTTGCGACGGTGTTGGCGAGAAAGCCCGGTGGCAGGCCGGGGTTGACGATTACCGCGAGCCTGAGATCGCCATCGCCGCGAAGCGGGTCGAGAGCGGAGCCGGTCAAAACGCAGCCTCTTCTGCACCGGTCACGGTAAGCGCCGCCTCACAGGTTGTCGCAGCGAAGCATGAGAGGACCGCTAGGTCGCCAATTTCGTCAATTGGAGAGTCGAGAAGCCTGAGCGTTCCTTCTGCCGCATGGATCGGTCCGACGACCCGTGCAGATAGTGACTGTCTGACAAGACGAATGTCCCCAGAGGTGGGGGTGCCGATGATGGAGGGTGCGCCGACCAGTCCGAAAGTCGGTGTTCCCAGAAAGCCGATCGGCTCGGCGTTCCCGGTCGATCCGGTCCATTCGGCTTCGATCAACCGACGGTCCTTTACCGCGACAGTGGCGCCCAGCCTCGTCCCTGAACCCTGCCGGCCGGCGGCTGGATGGTCGAGGCCGTACGACCGCCCGATCCGAATCGCGCCGAGCTTCTTGGGAAACCCCTGCATATGGCCGCGGACCATCGAAATGTCTTGGTCGACGAAGATGAACGAACAGAAAAGCCGGGCCTCGCCTTGATCGGACAGCGCTTCGATCAGCAGGAAGAATTCATTGTATTGAGAATATGCCGGATCCAGCAGTTCGGAGCCGTCCGTGGTGGCCTGCCATTCGCAGAAATGGCCGAAAATCCGGCCGGACGCGCCACCGAACCCAGAGGGCAGGAAGCGTTGCGCTACTTCCGCTTCGGTCCGGGCTCCGATTGAGACGATCCGGCCGGCGTAGTGCCATGGCGGTGACGGAACGAGAGAGGAGCGTCCTTTGGGCGTGTATGGACCGGTAAAGCCTTTAAGCATCGTGTTTCTCCTTTTCGTTGAACTTGCCACCTGTCACTTGGAGATACCTGCCTGATTTTCGTGATTTGACTTGAAGAACAGGTAGGATATTCCCAGATTGATCTCCAAACGGGTAAGATCTTCGGAGATGGGGGCGAGAAGCATGAGTGCTGCCGAATCACCGCGAAACGGGATACTTGATCCTTCGGATCGAAGGATATTGCGTGAGCTTCAACGCGACGGGCGGATGAATAACAATGAACTTGCCGAGCGAACAGGTATGTCGACATCTCCTTGCTGGCGCCGCACCCGCAGGCTAGAGGAAGCTGGCATTATTGCCGGTTACAGTGCAAATCTCGACCGCCGGAAGATCGGGCTGGGCGTTTTGGTCTATGTGAGCGTACAGATCGACACCCATGGGGAAAGCGACGCGGCCGCATTTGAGAAGGCAATCATCGATCTGGACGAGATCGTGACCTGCCATTCCGTGGGTGGCGGCTCAGATTTTGTTCTTCTAGTCGCTTGTCGGGATCTGGACGCCTATGCTGATTTCTCGATGACCGTCCTTCGACGTCTACCTGGGATCAAGGCCATGACGTCGAACTTTGCACTGAAAGAGATCAAGGCGTTTACTGGTTTTACGATACCAGATAAGTAAATTTCATACTTGGAACCTACGGAAGTCTCTGGTTGATACGGTGTCTGCGTGATCCGGGACCGTGTCAGTTGGATGTGGTTCTCCCGGCCGGCTTCGCCGACACCGCGCCGGATGCCGGCACACTTTGGGACTTTCGCGAGGCGCTTATTAAGGCGGATGCTCTCGATGCGATTATTGAGGAGTTTGACCGGGCCATCAACCGGGCTGGATTCATCCAGTTGCTGCAGGGATCATAGAGCGAGCTTCATTGCAGCGCCCAGCCAGCGCGCCTAGCAACTGTATTTCTCATGCGGCCTGATGGGACCATTTGAGACGAGATTTGCAAAGCGCGTTTGCGATTGTGACGAGCTTGCGGGCGACTGCTGTGATGACAACCTTGTGTGGTTTTCCGGCGGCACGAAGACGGTCGGCGAAGGTTTTCAGGAGCGGGTTGTGATGGCTGGCGACGAGCGCCGCCTGGAACATCACGTGTCGTAACAATCGGCGGCCGCCTCCGATGGCGCGCTTGCCGCGCATGGCGCCACTGTCATGTGCGATCGGAGCCAGACCCGTCAGCGCGGCGGCCTGCTCACCCGAGAGTTGGCCAAGCTCGGGCATCTAGGCGATGAGCATAGTGCTAGCGACGGGGCCGATCCCGGGAACGGAACGCAGGATGTCGGCAGTTCTCGCCAGTTCATCATCCGAGGCCAGGGTCTGCTCGATCCGCTCCTCCAACCCTGCGATCTGGCGATCAAGAAGATCTTTCAGCTCGGCGTTCATGGCTTCAAACATATCCGCCGATCCCAGCTTCCCATGCGCCTTGATCTGCGCCAGAAGCCGTTTGCGTGTCTCGACCAACTGACCACGCTTTGACGACAACGCCCTGATAAGACGAAGTTTTCCATGTGGCAGTACGCGTCCCGCATCCGGTCGAAACATCATGAACCGCGCGATGAGCTCTGCGTCGATCCGGTCCGTCTTTGCCCGTGTGCCCCGGCTGGCGGCGAAGGCCTTGATCTGGGCGGGTGGCAATTGCCGGGTCGCGATCCCGCAAACATCCAGGGCGGACCATAGCCGCCATTCCTGACCGCCAGTAGTCTCGAAGCAAACCAGCGCACCCGTTTCAAGAGCGAGTTGAGCGACTCGCTCGTGACCCTCTGCCTTGTTCGGCAGCCGCGTGCGCTTGCCTTCTGGCAGACAGTGGATATCCAACCAATCCCGGCTGACATCTATACCGATGATCCTTGCCTGTGATACTTTGCTCATGCTCTCTTCCTTCTGCTCCGCGGTCCTGATCGGCCGCATTCAACTGTTCGAGACGATGAAGAGAGACGGTGCTGGCTCGCTAGGAAACGTGGTCAACGCCACAAGGCTCAGACGCCAAACACCGTCCCGTCACCGGCCTCGGCCAAGGGCGGTGACGGGATCAGGATAGCAAACCGGAGATACAGAAGGGTCAGGACTTCGGTAACGGGGGCGTCTGTGTCAAGGGACTTCGTGCAATCAAATTGATCCGCCAGAGCGGTTCCCTTGGTGTTTCTTCAGCCCATCCTGTCTTTGCGCGGCTATCGGCTGAGGTCCTTCGGGTACATGCTTCGGTTCGTGGTCAGCGCGGCGGCTGCCAACATGATGCTGGTTCGATGTAATTCCGGTGTGCCCATCTCATAGGCGTGCTTGGCAAAAGCCAGCGACAGTCCAGACCACGGCATCATCGGAACCACGTCCCTGCGGGACCTCGAAAGCCTGCGATCAGACAGGCTATGGGCGGTGCCTTTTGTTGTTAGGCCACTCTTGGCGCTGCATCCGGCTGGAAGGTCGTGCCATCCACCCAGATCCGATGAAGGATGACAGCAATGCGGCGGGCGAGAGCAACCATCGCGATTTTGCGCCCGCGCCGCTGCGCGAGCTGGGCTCCCCATGTTCTCAGCCATGTTGATCGGCCACGGTTCATCATGACGGTTGCAGCCTGGCACAATGCTCGCCTCAGATTGACGTCACCCGCTTTGGTGATACCGCCGGACAAGTCCCGTTCACCAGACTGGTTGCGTGAAGGCGTCAAACCAACCCAGGCTCCGACCCTTTTCGAAGACCGAAAGCGGGTCGGGTCATCGACCGCGGCACGGAATGTCAGTGCTACGACCACACCGATTCCTGGCATCGACATAAGGCGTTGGCAAACCGGATCATCCCAGGCCAACCGCCGCACGCACTTTTCGAGACCGGCCAGTTCCTGCCGTAGGGACGCTCGGGCCCGCAGCATCGGTTCAGTCGCGGCTTCCAGCATCGGATTGCCATCTGCCAATTCCCGAATGCGTGTCTCGAACTTGCCGCGGGAGATCGCACCGACCTTGAGGCCAAAGTTCCGCAGCAGTCCGCGCAACGACATTTCCAGAGCGATCATGTTTTGCTGGATAGCCTTTCGAGCGCCGAGAACTGCCCGGGTTTCCTGAGCAGAGACGGATTTACAGTGGACCGGGCGGAACCAGCCGAGATGAAGAAGGCGTGCGATCCCTTCTGCATCGCGGCGATCCGTCTTGATCGGCATCGCCTTCAGCGCTCCTTTCACCTGGCGCGTTTCCATGAGCACCGCTTCCAGACCGGCTTTGGTCAGCCCTCTGTGCAGCCATTGCGACAGTGGCCCGGCCTCTAGGCCAATCGCTGCGATACTGCCGTCAAGTTCGTCCAACCAATGCGCCAAAGCTTCCGGCTCACTTTCAGTCTCCGCCTCTTTGACGATCTGGCCATGCTCGCTGACCACACAAACGGCGGTCTTCGCCAACGACACATCCAATCCAATAAATAGCTTCATCCCGTCATCCTCCATGTGGGGTCAATACGGGAATGGCGACAGCGCGGTACTGATCTGACAAGTGGCAACGGTTGTGCCTGACGCAGGCCCCGTTACAGCATCTCATAGCCAGTAAATGACGATAGCTGCGAGGGCGATGGCTGACAGGAAGACCTTCGGGCACCTGTCGTATCGGGTTGCGACACGACGCCAATCCTTCAACCTGCCGAACATGATCTCGATCCGGTTGCGCCGTTTGTAACGACGCTTGTCGTACTTTACCGGTTTCTTCCGCTGTTTCCGGCCAGGGATGCAGGCGCGTATCCCTTTGTCTTTCAACGCTTCCCGGAACCAATCGGCGTCATAGCCGCGATCCCCGAGCAGCCAATCGACATCCGGCAAGCTACTGAGAAGTGCCCGTGCGCCGATGTAATCGCTGACCTGGCCGGCGGTGACGAACAGGTTGAGTGGGCGCCCTCGGCTGTCGCAGATGGCATGCAACTTGGTGTTCATGCCGCCCTTGGTCCGACCGATCAGGCGTCCGCGCCCCCTTTTTTGACGCCCAAACTGGTCGCGGTACGGTGGGCCTTCAGGTAAGTGGCGTCGATCATGACCGTCTTCTGTTCGCCGTGTTCGGCTGCCAGACCGGCCATCATCCGCGCGAAGATGCCTTTGTCGCTCCACCGCTTCCAGCGGTTATAGAGCGTTTTGTGTGGGCCATAGGCCGAAGGCGCGTCGCGCCATCTCAACCCATTGCGATTAATGAAGATAATGCCGCTCAGCACACGTCGATCATCAACGCGCGGCTTGCCGTGGGATTTGGGGAAGAAGGGCTCAAGACGCGCCATCTGCGCGTCCGTAAGCCAGAAAAGATCAGACATGGTCACCGCTCGTTTTCGAACCGTGAATCACGCCGCAGTACAGAAATCAATGGGTCCTGACCCTAAGGAAGCGACCAAGGTGGCCAGGTGCGCACTGTCCTCCATCGGGCCGGGGTCGATGACAACGACGCCGTCCGTGGTTTCGACAAGATAAGTATTCGTTCCGTGACAGGTCATCTTGCTGGGATTGTTCGCGACTATCCGGGAAATACCGTCCGCGACGGGAAGCACCAGGGCGCGGAGGTTCCGGTTCGGTGAGAAACATGCTTGTGCGCATTTGCCTGAGAACTCCGGTTGGACCTGTTGAAATGCCCGTGGCGGAAAGGGCGCACTCACCGGCGCAATCCACCAGTCCCCCGCCCACAACCGGATCGTGCCGGGAGTGCAGGCGGGTTTAGGTTTTCGTTAGAGTTTTTCGGTCAGTTCGGGCACGGCCTGGAAGAGGTCGGCCACGAGGCCGTAGTCGGCCACCTGGAAGATCGGAGCTTCCTCGTCCTTGTTGATGGCGACGATGATCTTCGAGTCCTTCATGCCAGCAAGGTGCTGGATCGCGCCGGAGATGCCCACGGCGACGTAGAGGCCCGGTGCCACGACCTTGCCGGTCTGGCCCACTTGCCAGTCGTTCGGGGCATAACCTGAGTCGACGGCGGCGCGCGACGCACCGACGGCGGCGCCCAGCTTGTCGGCCAGGGCCTCAATCAGGGCGAAGTTCTCTTCTGACCCCACGCCACGGCCACCCGACACCACGATGCCAGCCGAGGTCAGCTCGGGGCGGTCAGATGCTGCAACCTTGTCTTCAACCCAGCTCGTCAGGCCCGGGTCGGCCGCGGCCGACACGATTTCAACCGAAGCCGAACCGCCGGTGCCGGTGGCGTCAAAGGTCGAGGTTCGGAAGGTGATAACCTTCTTGGCGTCGCTCGACTTCACGGTCTGCATGGCGTTGCCGGCATAGATCGGGCGCACGAAGGTGTCGGCATCAACCACGTCGGTGGCCTCGGAGATCACCATGACATCCAGCAGCGCGGCGACGCGCGGCATGACGTTCTTGGCGTCGGTGGTGGCAGGTGCCACGATGTGGCTATAGCCATCGGCGAGGCTCACGATCAGCGCGGCGGTCGATTCCGCCAGGCGGTGGCCCAGCGTTTCGTCTTCGGCGACCAGAACCTTGGCCACACCGTCGATGGTGGCGGCAGCGTCGCCTGCAGCGGCGGCCGAGGCCCCGGCGCACAGGACGGTCACGTCGCCCAGTGCCTTGGCGGCGGTGACGGCCTTGGCGGTGGCGTCCATCGACAGCTCACCACCGGTGACTTCGGCGAGAAGAAGAACAGCCATTACACAGCCCCCGCTTCTTTGAGTTTCGCAACCAGCTCGTCAACCGAGCCCACGATGATGCCTGCGGCACGCGCGGCGGGCTCTTCGGTCTTGACGACTTCGAGACGCGGGGTGACGTCGACGCCGTAATCGGCGGCGGTTTTCTCATCCAGCGGCTTTTTCTTGGCCTTCATGATGTTCGGGAGCGACGCATAGCGCGGTTCGTTCAGGCGCAGGTCGACGGTCACGATGGTCGGCATCTTGACGCTGATCGTCTGCAGGCCGCCATCGACCTCGCGGGTGATCTTTGCGCTGTCGCCTTCGATGTCCACTTCCGAGGCGAAGGTGCCCTGGGACCAACCCAAGAGCGCCGACAGCATCTGGCCGGTGGCGTTCATGTCGTTGTCGATCGCCTGCTTCCCAGCCAGGACCAGGCCGGGCTGTTCTTCCTCGACGATCTTGGCCAGGATCTTGGCCACGGCCAGCGGTTCGATGTCGGTGTGCACGTCATCGGCGACTACGACCAGGATGGCGCGGTCTGCACCCATGGCCAGCGCGGTACGCAGAGTTTCCTGCCCCTGCTTGACGCCAATGGAGACGGCCACGACTTCGTCTGCCATGCCGGCTTCTTTCAGGAGGATTGCCTCTTCGACGGCGATTTCGTCGAACGGGTTCATCGACATCTTGACGTTGGCGAGATCGACACCGCTTCCGTCCGCTTTCACACGGACTTTCACGTTGTAGTCGATCACGCGTTTCACGGGTACAAGGACTTTCATCAGCACATCTCCTCGGGTCTTGAAGCTCAGAAAAACGCCTGCAGCCCTGTCTGTGCACGGCCTAGGATCAAGGCGTGGACGTCATGGGTGCCTTCGTAGGTATTAACGGTCTCTAGGTTCACCATGTGACGCATCACCTGGAATTCCTCGGATATGCCGTTGCCGCCGTGCATGTCGCGGGCCATCCGCGCGATCTCCAACGCCTTCCCGCAATTGTTGCGCTTGATCAGGCTGACCATCTCGGGCGCCGCCTGTGCGCCGTCCATCAGACGCCCGACCCGCAGCGCAGCCTGCAGGCCCAGCGTGATCTCAGTCATCATTTCAGCCAACTTCTTCTGGAACAGCTGCGTCTGTGCCAGGGGCCGGCCAAACTGCCTGCGGTCCAGACCGTATTGCCTTGTGCGGTGCCAGCACTCTTCGGCTGCACCCATCACGCCCCAGGCGATGCCGTAACGCGCACGGTTGAGGCAGCCGAAGGGCCCCTTCAGACCCTCGATATTGGGCAGAAGAGCATCTTCGCCCACCTCGACGCCGTCCATCACGATCTCTCCGGTGGTCGAAGCGCGTAGGGAAAGCTTACCGCCGATCTTCGGTGCCGAGAGCCCTGCCTTGCCCTTTTCCAGCACGAAGCCACGGATCTTCCCACCATGGGCCTCGGACTTGGCCCAGACTACGAAGACATCGGCGAAGGGGCTGTTGGAGATCCACATCTTGCTGCCGGTCAGCCGGTAGCCACCCGAGGTTTTCTCGGCCTTCGTCTTCATGCCGCCGGGGTCCGATCCAGCGTCGGGCTCGGTCAGGCCAAAGCAGCCGATCAGCGATCCGTCGCAGAGGCCAGGAAGGTATTTCAGGCGCTGCGTCTCGCTGCCGTAGGCGTAAATCGGGTAGATCACCAGCGAGCTTTGCACCGACATCATAGAGCGGTAGCCGCTGTCGACCCTCTCGATCTCGCGCGCGATCAGCCCGTATGTGACGTAGGAGGCACCTAGCCCGCCGTAATCCTCGGGCAGCGTGGCGCCCAGCAGGCCAGCCGCGCCCATCAGCGGGAAAAGCTCTGGCGCCGCCTTCTCCTCGCGGTAGGCCGCGGTCACCCGCGGCTGCAGTTCCGCCTGCGCAAAATCCCGCGCCGCGTCGCGCAGCATCCGTTCTTCCTCCGACAGCTGACCCTCCAGCCGCAGCGGATCTTCCCAGTCGAACCGCGACAGATCGGGCGCGTCCTTGGATTTCAGCGATTTTTCCAGTTTTAATACCATCAGATTTCTCCTTTTGTCCGCAGACGGCCCTTGTCATCCCAGAACATCGGTCCGCCCAGATCACGGGGAAAGCCGTAGCCATGCACCCAGATCACATCGATATCCGAACTGCGGACCGCGATGCCTTCCTCTAGGATCCTGCGGCCCTCGGTGATCATCGGCCCGTGGGTTCGGTCGATGATTTCATTTTCACTGAGTAGTTTGCGCGTGATGCCGCGCTCGGCGGCCATCGTATCGATGATTACCTGCACCTCGGGGTCCGGTTTCCGTTCACGGTTGCCGTCATATAGGTACCAACCCTTGCCAGCCTTTTGGCCAAAGCGTCCCAGTTCGCACAGCCTGTCCGGCAATGCGTCGGGCGTGCCGAGCGCCTTGCGATTGCGCCAGTTGATGTCGAGCCCGGCCAGGTCCTGCATCTGGCAGGGGCCCATCGGCCAGCCGAGTGCCCGGAATGCGCCGTCGACCTGCGCGGGTGTTGCTCCTTCCAGAAGCAGTTGAGACAGCTGCGCGTTGCGGGCGGCCAGCATCCGGTTGCCAACAAAGCCGTGGCACACACCGACGACAACCGGCTGCTTGCGCAGCTTTCGGCTCACATCCAAAGCAGTTGCCAGCACGTTGGGCGCGGTTTCGGCGCCGCGCACGACTTCGACCAGCTTCATGACGTTGGCGGGGGAGAAGAAGTGCAGGCCCAGCACATCGTCAGGGCGCGAGGTGGCCGCCGCAATCGCGTCAACGTTCAGATATGATGTGTTCGTCGCCAGGATCGCGCCAGGCCGGGCAATTCTGTCGAGTTCGGCGAAGACCAATTTCTTGACCTCCATATCCTCGAAGGCGGCTTCGACGATCAGGTCACATTTGGCAAGGTCCGCGGCTTCGACGGTGCCCTCGATCCGCGCAATGCGACGGTCGGCCTCGTTCCGGGCCAACGACCCGCGCGAGACAGAACGGGCGTAGGTCGTGGCCACCCGTTCAAGCCCGCGCTGAAGAGCCTCGGCGTTCATTTCGCGAATGATCACGTCGTAGCCGCTATTGGCGAAGGCCATCGCTATGCCGCTGCCCATCGTGCCCGCGCCGATCACGCCGACGGCCTGAACCGAGCGGGTGCCGGCTTCGGCGACATCCTCGGGCAGTTTGGCGGCGGCACGTTCTGCGAAGAAGAGGTGCCGTAGTGCTTCGGAACGCGGACTGGCGACCGCCTCGTCGAACAGCCTACGCTCTTCCTGCATGGCCCTCGCGAAATCCAGTTCGAGGGCGGCCTTGACCGCCTGCCCCGTCAGCATCGGCGCGCTGGAGCGCGCCTTTTGGCAAAGCTCGGCGGCCAGCTTTTCCAGCGCTGCGGGATCGGCCGAAGGCATGTCCCCGGCGCGCTGGCTGACCGGGGCGGGAATATCATTCTCACTGATCTTCCTTTGCAGGAAGCGGACCGCGTTGGCGATCAGATCACCGGCGAATACGGCGTCGATCAGACCCAGTTTTCCAGCTGCGTCCGCCCGCATCATCTCGCCGCTTCCGGCCAACTCGAGGGACGCCTTGGCGCCGGCGAGATAGGTAGTCCGGACGGTTCCGCCCGCGCCCGGCAGCAGCCCCAGCTTGACTTCGGGCAGGCCGATTTTGGCGTCTTGGTTGGCGACGCGGAACGTGCAGCCAAGGGCCAGCTCAAGACCGCCGCCGAGCGCGGTGCCATGCAGCGCCGCAACGCTTGGCTTGCCCATCGATTCGAGCCGACTGATAATCTCGCGGAGCATCGGGGTATTCACCTGGCCAAGCTCGCTTATTTCGGCGCCGTCTACGAAGGTCCGTCCGGCACAGGCGATAACCAGCCCCTCTACAGCCGTGTTACGGGCAACTTCTACCAGCCGTACGGAGAAGGCAGTGCGCAGCGCATGCGAGAGCGCGTTGACCGGCGGGTTACTCAGGGTCAGGATCGCAATACCATTCTGAATGTCCAGACGGACCATCGAGTCGCTCATCAAACAGCCTCCACAGCGATTGCTATGCCCTGCCCCACCCCGATGCACATCGTGGCGAGCGCCCGTTTTCCGCCGCGTTCCTGCAACTCCAGGACCGCCGTCCCGGTTATGCGGGCACCGGACGCTCCAAGTGGGTGGCCTAGGGCAATTGCGCCACCATTCGGGTTTATGTGCTCCGCGTCGTCAGGTAGGCCAAGCTCGCGCAGGACGGCCAGTCCCTGGGCTGCGAAGGCCTCGTTCAGTTCGATAACTTCGAATTCCGTCGGCGACAGACCAATCCGTGCGCAGAGCTTCTGTGTCGCTGGCACCGGACCCATGCCCATGATACGCGGGGGCACCCCCGCGACCGCCCCGCCAAGGTAACGGGCGCGCGGTATGAGGCCGTGTTTCCGGACGGCGCTTTCGCTCGCTAGGATCATTGCTGCAGCGCCATCGTTCACCCCAGAAGCATTGCCGGCAGTGACAGTGCCATTCTCGACGAAGGGAGCGCGCAACTTCGCGAGGGAGTCCAGCGTCGTATCGGGCCGGATATGCTCGTCTTGGTCGACGGTGACAGGGCCGCCCCTTCGCTGTGGCACTGCCACGCCCACGATCTCGCGTGAGAGACGGCCCGTGGTCTGCGCGGCGGCTGCGCGCGTCTGGCTACGGAGCGCGAAGGCATCCTGGTCGGCGCGCGAGACGCCGAAATCCGCTGCAACATTCTCTGCAGTCACAGGCATTGCTTCGTATCCGTAGATATTCGCGAAGGCCGGATTCTCGAAACGTGAACCGATGGTTGTGTCGTATATCTCGGCCCGGCGTGTAAACGCCGCCCCGGCCTTGGGCATGACGAAGGGCGCGCGTGACATGCTTTCGACCCCGCCAGCGATCATCAGTTCGGCCTCGCCGGCGGCGATGGCGCGGACCGCAGACATCACGGCATTCATGCCCGAGCCGCAAAGACGGTTGATCGTCGCGCCGGGCACCTCGACCGGCAAGCCGGCCAGCAGCGCCGCCATGCGTGCGACATTCCTGTTGTCCTCACCCGCCTGGTTGACGCAGCCGTAATAAACGTCATCCACAGCGGCCCAGTCGGCGTCCGGGTTCCTCAGCATCAGCTCGCGGATCGGGATGGCCGCCAGGTCATCGGCCCGAACAGGAGACAGCGAACCGGCATAGCGGCCGAAAGGAGTGCGGATGTAATCGCAGAGGAACACGTCGATCATCGTTTGGCCTTTCGCCAGGATGTGATGGTTCGGGTCAACTGAGCGCGATGCTCTCGTCACCGGTCAGTAGCCTGTTCATGCAACTGCGGCTGTCGCCAAACGCCAGCCGTCCGGCGGTCAGTCTGGCGAACTGGCGGCCCGTCAAGCTTTCCTCGGTCATGCCAATGCCGCCGTGAAGCTGCACGGCGCTCTCACCGATCACCTTTGCCGCTTCATTCATTTTTAGCTTGACCGCGTCCAGCGCCAGAGATCGCCGCATCGGGTCGGCGCCGAACATGCGGCGGCCGTAGTCCAGCATCGCGCGCGCGGTCTCCAGTTCAACATACATGTCGACTGCCGCATGCTGCAGGACTTGAAACGCAGCCAGCGGCTGGCCGAACTGATGGCGGGTGCGCAGGTAGTCGACGGTCAATTCGAGTAGGACTTCCATCCCGCCAAGCATTTCGCCACAGGTGGCAAGTTGCCCTCGGGCCTGGGCTTCGGCGATCAGCGCCGCCGCTTCGTCTCCATGTGCCAACAGTGCCCCCTCTGGCAGGGTCACATCCGTCAGCCTAATATCCGCACCGCCGCCGGGGGTGACCGGCAGATACGGGATGCGAAGAACACCGGGAGTGCCGAGGTCCAACAGGAACAGCGCCGGAGCGCAGTCCAGGGTCGCCATTAGCACGATTAGGTCAGCACTGGCGCCGGCTGGCACGAGGGTCACCTCGCCGTTCATGCGGAAACCGCTTTCGCTATTTCGGTCGGCCATGACCGGCGCGCGCGCCTCCAGCGAAAGGGTCACGATACGTGATCCGTCGACGAGTCTGCCCAACAATGGCGCTACGGAAGGAAGGTCGCTGAATCGGGCCAGCAGTGGCATGGCAAGGATTTCGGCACCGACGTGCGGTGTGGTCAAACCAGCGCGCCCCATGGCGTAGGAAAGGAGCAGCAGTTCGGGCATCCCGAGCTCAGCGCCCCCTGCATGCTCCGGCAGAGTCAGGCCAAGCATTCCAAGCCCGGCGAGCTGTTGCCAGATTTCCGCGGGATCGGCCGTTTCGGATAGGATGCTGTCGAGGCTGTCCTGCAGCATCCGATGCTCGTCATTCGTTACGTCCACGTAGGCCTCACAGGTTCAAGATCGTCTTTGAGACAATGTTTTTCTGAATTTCGCTGGATCCACCGTAGATCGAGACTTTCCTGAAATTCAGGTAGTTGTTAAGTGCCGCAGCGGCGGCCAGATCCTCTTCGGCCTTTGCATAGGGATCCGTGACGTCGCTTATCGCGCGCTGTGCCTCCGGGCCCTCTAGCTCCATCAGAAGTTCTGAGGCCCTTTGTTGAAGCTGTGAACCGCGCAGCTTGAGGATTGACGAGGCGGGATCCGGCTCATTGCCCCTTCGCCCGGCGCGTTCGAGGATTTGCATCTGCGTGACTTCCAGTGCCTTCAGCTCAATTTCCAGCCGGATCACCTCGGCACGGAAAAGCGGGTCGTCCCAAGCGCCATTGTCTCTAGCCCGCCTTCGGATCCGCGCGACACGCTCTTTCGAAAGACCGATTCGAGCGATGCCGAAACGTTCGTTTGCCAGCAGGAACTTCGCGTAATCCCAGCCACGGTTCGGTTCACCGACAAGGTTCGCGACGGGCACGCGAACATCAGTGAAGAATACCTCGTTCACCTCGTGGCGCCCATCGAGCGTCACGATCGGGCGCAATTCCACGCCCGGCGTCGTCATGTCGATCAACAGGAATGAAATGCCCCTCTGCTTCTTGGCGTCGGGGTCGGTCCGGACAAGGCAGAAGATCCAATCGGCATATTGACCATATGTCGTCCAGGTCTTCTGTCCGTTCACGATATAATCGTCGCCGTCCCGCACCGCACGAGTCTTCAACGAGGCAAGGTCTGAACCGGCGTTGGGTTCGGAAAAGCCCTGACACCACCAATCGTCACAGTTTGCCGCGCGCGGTAGGAACCTTTCTTTCTGCGCCTTGTTGCCAAAGGCCGCTATCACCGGGCCCACCATGTGACAGTTGAATTGCAACGGAAGCGGCACCGCATTCAACTGCAACTCTTCCGTGAACAGATAGCGCTGGATTGGTGTCCAGTCCTTGCCGCCCCATTCGAGCGGCCAGCCGGGCACCGCCAACCCCTTTGCGTTAAGAATGCGCTGCGAGGTCACAATTTCTTCCTTGGCCAGCACTTGTCCCGCGCTGATTTTCCCGCGGATATCTGCGGGGATTTCGGCTTGAAAGAATGCTCTCAGTTCATCCCGAAATGCGATATCTTTCGCGTCAAGAAAGCTTCCATCAGTCTGGCTTTTTTGCATTGCCCATTCCAATTCACAAGGTTTTCCGTTTCTCGCCGTCCCGAAGGCCCTTACGGAAATCCGGTTTCCGCTTTTCCAGAAACGCCGCGACGCCCTCCTTGGATTCCGCCGTGTCGTAGTAGAGGGCGAGCGCCTGCATGGCGATGCCGGACAATCCCCTGATATTCTCGGTCTCGGCGGTAAAGGAGGCCTTGGCCAAGGCGATGGCCGTCGGGCTCCGCTCAAGAATTTCGGCGCACCACGCATCGACCTCGTCGTCGAGACGGTCGTCCGGCACGACCTTGTTGACCAACCCCATATCGGCGGCCTCGGCTGCGGTGTACCGGCGGCACAGATACCAGATCTCTCGCGCTTTCTTCTCGCCGACAACGCGTGCGAGGTAAGCAGTACCGAAGCCGGGATCGACCGAGCCAACCTTGGGGCCGACCTGGCCGAACTGCGCGCTCTCGCCCGCGATCGTCAGGTCGCAGAGCGTCGCCAGCACGTTTCCCCCGCCAATCGCGTATCCGGCGACCCGGGCGATGACCGGCTTGGGAACGTCGCGGATCAGGCTTTGCAGTTCTTCCACCGGCAGCCCGATCGTGCCCCGCCCATCATACTGACCATCATGGCTGCTCTGGTCGCCACCGGTGCAGAATGCCTTTTTCCCGGCCCCGGTCAGCACGATCACACCAATCGTCTTGTCCCAACCGGCGCGCTGGAAGGCGTGGATCAACTCGTCCACCGTTTGCCCGCGAAAGGCATTCATGCGGTCCGGTCGGTTGATCGTGATCCGGGCCACGCCTTCGGGGCGGATCTCGTAGGTGATATCTTCATAGCTCGTCATGACTTTGTCCTTTCAAGGCGTTGCGCGTGGACGGCATAGATCAACAGCATGATCAGGACGGATTTCACGGCGTCGCCTGCCAGGAACGGCATGACACCGGCGTTGAACGCTTCGGCCGGGCCGATAAGCACGGACAACCACACCCATCCGGTGACCAGAACCATTACGGCTGCCAGGGGAATGGCCAGCATTCGCAGCACAAGCCGATCCGTGACCTGGCGCGAGGCGATGATGAGGGCCGACGCCAGGAAGAAGCCGAACAGGTATCCTCCCGTCGGTCCGGCAAAATAGGCGGGTCCCGCAGAGGCCCCGGCGAAGACCGGCACACCCGCCAGGCCGAGGCCGAGATACAGTGTGATCGGCAGGATGGCGCTTTGGATCGGAAGGAACGCCGCCACGCCAAGGACGGCCGCAAGCTGCATCGTCATCGGGGCCGGGTACATCGGCACCTGTATCCGGGCCGACAGGATGATGAGCGCCACGGCGGGTATGGCGACCATCGCCGACTTTGCGACGGTATGCAGGCTTGTTGTGTGTCGTGATTGACTTTGCGCCATCTAAGTTCTCTTTCCAATGGTTGGTGTGCTGTTGCGGTAGGACGCGAGCGATCCGCCATGCATGACCCGGCCCGGCAGGGGGCGGCCGATCAGCGCTTCGGCCATTCGGGCCGCCTCGATCAGGGCTTCGAGATCGACTCCGGTTTCGATCCCCATCTCATGGGCCATGAAGACCATATCCTCGGTGCAGATGTTGCCGGCAGCAGCCCCGTGCCCATGCCCCGCGAAGGGACAGCCGCCCAATCCGGCGACAGAGCCATCGAACTGAGTTACGCCCAGTTGAAGCGCGACCAGGAAACTGGCCATCGCGGCGCCGCGGGTGTCGTGCAGATGCAAGCCGATGCGCGCATCGGGAAACCGGTTGCGCACATATGAAATACGCGTAGTGACGCTTGTTGGAACCGCCCAGCCGACCGTGTCCGCCAGATAGATCACCGGCAACGCGCGGCCCGCGAACCGGCTGGCGATCCAGTCCAGATTGGCGTCCAGCGCCGCGAACGGGATGTCTCCCTGAAGATTGCAGCCGAAGGCAGTCATGATGTAGATCGCCTCGATGTCGACGCCATCGGCGTCGTACATGGCGATCCAGTCCTCCTGTCTCCGTCGCATCTCGTCCGCGCTGCATCCGTTGTTGCGAAGGCTGAAGGCGTCCGATGCATAAAGCAGGATCAGGCCGGACAGATCGACACCGGGCGTTTCCGCCGCCTGGCGATAGCCCTTCTCGCTCAGCCAGAGCGAGGTATGCCGCACCCCGGATGGCTTTGCGATTGCGCCGAACAGCTCGGCCGAATCCGCCATCTGCGGCACCATCCTGGGCGATACGAAGGACGCGACCTGAATCCGGCTCAGCCCGGTTGCGCTGAGCATGTCGACAAAACGCACGCGCTCGGCCAGCGGGAAGAGTGTCTTCTCGAACTGAAATCCTTCCCTTGGACCTTCCTCGTGCAGGGTGACGCGGGCGGGCAGATCGGTCATGCTGCGGCCTCGTCCTGGTCTGCGAGGATTTCGAACAGGCACTGATCTCTTTCCACCGACTCGCCGGCGGCACAAGCGACGGTGCCGATGGTTCCGGCAACGGGGGCACGCAGAACCAGTTCCATCTTCATCGATTCCATGACGCCAAGCCGGTCTCCAAGACCAACCGCCTGCCCCTCGACTACCTCGACTGCTATGACTTGTCCCATCATCGGCGCTAGAACCTCACCACTCGCCGTGCCGCCCGAGGAGAGAAGTTTGCCTGACAGGTAGGGGGTCACAGTCAGTGACACGCCGCGCGCACCCCGGATGAAGCCTGCTCTTCCCTCATCGCATGACGGGATCAGGGTCAGTGTCCGGCCGTCGAGATCGGCAAGAACAAGGTCTTCACCGATCTCGGTCAGACGGATTGCATAGGTGTCCTCGTTCGCCGCGACAACCAGAGCGTCATCCAGGTCCAGCATGCCGAACCGGATGTCAAAACCCATAGCGCCGCTTGCACAACGGATCGAAGGGGCATGGTTCGCCTCGGAGGTGCCGGTGTTCAGCCGCCAGCCAGTGGCGCCGGTCCAGCCCGTCCAGAGCATCGGGGCGGAGGCCCGGTGGGCCCTGAGCCAGAGTGCGGCGGCCAGAGCGGCCTCTTCCGTGGACACCTGCGGTACAGCCGCCAGATCCAACACGATCTCTGCAATCGATCCGGTATGCACCTCGTTTCGCAAAACCGTCGGAGAGGTGGTGAGCGCCCTGAGGAGCGGCAGATTGCTTTGTACACCCAGGGCCGCGCTTTCCTCGAGTGCGGCAGACAGCCGGGCATAGGCCTGCTGCCGGTCCGGGCCGACGGCAATCAGCTTGGCGATCATGGGATCGTAATAGGGTGTGACGCTCATGCCTGCCGCAATGCCCCGGTCCACGCGAAGCCCCGATGGCAGAGAGAGCGACTCGAGCTTTCCCGTCGAGGGAATAAAGTCCTGATCGGGGTCTTCAGCATAGAGCCGCGCTTCGACCGCGACCCCCCCTACGATGACATCGGCCTGTTCGATCGGAAGGCGCCCCTCGGCAACACTGCGTATCTGCAAGGCAACGAGGTCCTGTCCACAAATTTCTTCGGTAACCGGATGCTCGACTTGGATCCTCGGATTGACCTCGAGGAAATAGGCTTTGCCGTCTTTGACGATGAACTCAACCGTTCCCAATCCGCGATATCCGACCCTTTCGCCCAGACGGACGGCGTGTGCCAGAATCTCCTGCCGCAGCGCGTCGGGCAGGCTTGTCACCGGCGCTTCCTCGATCACCTTCTGGTGCCGCCGTTGAAGACTGCATTCCCGGTCGAACAGGTGAATTACCCGGCCATTGCCGTCACCGAGGATCTGAACCTCGATATGCCGGGCCTCCGGCAGATATTGCTCGACGATCAGGTTCGGGTTTCCGAAAGCCGACCGCCCTTCGCGGATAGCTGCCTCGATATTCTGACGCAGCGAGTCAGGGGATGCGACGACGCGCATCCCCTTCCCGCCGCCACCGGCAGCAGCCTTCAGGAGGAGAGGCAATGGCATACCGGCCACGGATTCGATCAGGTCGTCGACGGAAGCGCTCGGCTCGACAGTGCCGGCAACAACCGGCACATCCGCCGCAACGGCTTCGGCTTTGGCGGCCGCTTTATCCCCGAAACGGCGCAAAATTTCTGCCGACGGTCCGATGAAGGTCAGACTTGCATCCACGACCGCATCGGCAAATTCTGGGTTCTCGGCCAGAAACCCGTATCCGGGATGCACGGCGTCGGCGCCAACCGCCAGGGCCGCCTCGACAATGCGGTCGATCCGCAGATAGCTGTCGCCGGCCGGAGCGGATCCGATCTCGACGGACTCGCCCACTTCGCGCACATGCAGTGCATCGCGGTCGGCCGTGGAATGTACGGTGGCGACGGCAACGCCCATCTCGCGGCAGGTGCGGGCGATTCGGCAGGCGATTTCGCCGCGGTTGGCAATCAGAACTTTCTTGAACATGATGATCTCCTCTCCCCACGGTCAGGTGCGGAATACGCCAAAGCGAGTCGGCCCAGCCGGAACGGAGGCCGAGATTTCCAGAAGCAGGGACAGAACCGGTGCGGTCTCATCCGGTTCGATCACGCCATCCACCCATAGGTTGCGGGCGAAATTGAAGGCGCTGGCGAAGGTTTCGTATTCCTGGCGGATCGGTGCCTTGAAGGCTTCTTCTTCCTCCGCCGTCCAATCCCTGCCCTGGCTCTCGAAGCCCTGCCGTTTGACCAGAGCAAGCGTCGTCGCCGCCTGATCGGGGCCCATGATCGCCGCCCGGCCGTTGGGCCACATGAACATCGCGTTTGGACGGAAAGCACGACCGCACATCGCCAGATAGCCGGCTCCGTACGAGCCACCGATGATGACCGTGTATTTCGGAACGGTGGCGGAACTCATCGCGGTGATGAATTTGGCCCCGGCCTTGGCGATCCCGTTCACCTCGGCCTCGCGGCCAACCATGAAGCCCGAGACATCGGCGAAGAAGACAAGCGGGATATTGCGCTGGCAGCACATCTGGATGAAATGCGTTGCCTTGTTCGCGGACTCCGTGAACAGAACGCCGTTATTAGCCAGGACGCCAACCTGGTAGCCGCCGATCCGGGCAAAACCGGTGATCAGGGTTTTGCCGTAGCCCGCCTTGAACTCTTGCAGATCGCCGCCATCGAGAATGCCACGCAGGATTTCGCGGGTGTCATTCGGCCGTCGCGGATCGCGGTTGATCAGCCCGTGCATAGCGCCCGGCGGCAGGGCCGGAGCCTCGGGCGACGTGCGCGGTCTAATCGGGGCCGGCCGGGCCGGTAGTTCCGCGACGATATCCCGGGTGATGGCGAGCGCATGCGCGTCGTTCTCCGCCATATGGTCGGTGACCCCGCTGACCTGGCTGTGCATTTCTGCACCGCCGAGCGCTTCGGGGTCCACCTTTTCGCCTGTCGCCGCCTGGACCAGCTGCGGCCCGGCCAGATACATGAAACCCTGCCCGCGAACGATGACGATTTCGTCGCAAAGTGCCGGGATATAGGCACCGCCTGCCGTACAGGCCCCAAGGACAACCGCGATCTGGGGAATACCGTCAGCCGACATGCCAACCTGATTGTGGAATATCGACCCGAAGAGACCTTCGTCGGGGAAGATATTCGCCTGATCGGGCAGAAAGGCTCCGCCGGAGTCGACAAGGGTCACGCAGGGCAGCCGGTTCGTCCAGGCGAACTTCTGCGCCCGGACGTGCTTGCGACAGGTCATGCCGAAGTATGTACCGCCCTTCACCGTCGCATCGTTGGCAATGATCATGCAGGCTTGGCCCGCGATCATGCCGACGCCTGTTACAATGCCCGCACCGGGGGGAACGCGGTCGCCGTAAAGCTCTGCGCCCGCGAGGTCAGCCAGTTCCAGAAACGGCGATCCGGGATCAATCAGCGCATCAATGCGCTCGCGCACCAGCATCTTGCCCCTGTCGAGGTGCTTTTGGCGCGCAGCGTCCGAGCCACCCCTGCGCGATGCGGCACGGCGGCTGCGCAGCTCCTTCAGAAGCTGCTCAAACGCTTCGGCATTCAGTTGCGCCTCATCGGCATCGGAGAGCTCGGTCGCAGCGGGTTTGACATTCTGGTTCATCTGGCTTCTCCCGGCAGATCAGGCATCTCGCGTAGGGTCAGGGCGACCTTGAGGGCACCCGGTTTGGAAAAGAAATCGGTTGGAACGATGGTGACGTCGGCTTTCACCGCCAGCGCATTTCTGATCCGCGCTTCTGCGGCGGCGGCCAGGGCCGTGTCCTCGGCTGCGTCACGCCCCGGACCGCGCTCAACAAGAACCTTGAGGTTGCCCTGGGTGCTGTGGCCAGCGAAATCCGCAACGATGCGCATCGTCCCGTTTGTTTCGGGTATGGCCGCGATGATCTCCTGAACCGAGGACGGAAACAGGTTCACACCCCGGACGATCAGCATATCGTCCGTACGCCCCACGCAGCGGATCGTCGGCCCTGGGCGGCCGTCGGCCCCGGAGGCGGAAGTGACGATGACATGGTCACCGCTGCGGAATCGCAAGACCGGTGAGGCCTGGCGGGTCAGCGCGGAATAGACCAGCTCGCCCTCCACGCCCTGTTCGTACGGCAATAGCTCCTCGGTTTCCGGATCGATGAGCTCGGCCAGAATGTGATCCGGGCCGACCATATGCATTCCGATCTGGCTGTCGCTTTCCGCCCAATAGGTGCATCCCAGATCGGTACCACCCAAAACCTCGCAACAGGTGGCGCCCCAGGCGGCTTCCAGCGCTTCCCGGATCGCGGGAATGCCGCCGCCCGGCTCGCCACCGACGATCAGCCGCTCGACCCCCAGGTCGGCCGCGGCGACGCCGGTAACGTCTTTGGCGATGTCCGCAAGATAGAGAAGGAAGTTCGGCGTGCCGATCGCACAGCGCGGTCTCAGGTCCCGTGCCGCGATCAGCCGCCTGTCAGCCCCGCCATCGGCCCCGATCGGGATGTCCTTGGCACCAAGATACTGAACCGCCTGGAACATCGGGATGCCGCCCACAAAGCCCTTGCCAAGCGCGAAGGTGTGCAGAACCAGATCGCCCGGACGCATGCCGCAGGCGAACAGGGCGCGGGCCGTCATCTCCTGCCAGGACAGCACGTCGCTTTCGGTCAGCCCGACATAGGAAGGGCTGCCCGTGGTGCCCGAAGACGCCTGGATCTGCACCACCTCGCCGAGCGGAGCGGCCAGATGCTCGCCCAGGGGCCGGACACGCGCCAGGCTGTCGCGCAGGTCCTGTTTCGTGGTGAACGGAATGCGCCGCAAATCCCCGATGGTCGGGATATCCGCAGCCGTCAACCCTGCCTCGGCGAAGCGGCGCTGATAGAAGGCGGAGTTGCGGACGAGGTAGTCGACCTGCTTGCGCAGCCGGTCTTCCTGAAGGGTGCGCAGTGCCCCGGGCGCCGCCAGCTCGACTGGATTGAACACCGGCGCAGCGCCGGTGGAAAGTACATCTGGTCGTCTATATCTCATTTCGATCTCACTTCCTTCGGTCCGCCGAGCGACGTTTCCACCCAATCACCCTGCGGCAGCCCGCAAGGGGCCTCGTCATTTTTTCAACCGGTCGACCGTATTATTCGTTTGGCGAAACTTCCCCCGACCGTATTAGCCGCGCGATCTCAGCTGATTGCGGATTTCACATGAGACAACATTTCCCGGCCGATCAGCATCCGGCGAATCTCGTTGGTCCCCGCTCCGATTTCGTAAAGCTTGGCATCCCGCAAGATCCGCTCGGCCGGGTAGTCATTGACATAACCATTGCCCCCGAGAAGCTGGATTGCGTCGAGGGCGACTTTCGTCGCGTTCTCTGATGCGAAGAGGATTGCACTCGCCGCTTCCTTCCTCAGAGGCAGCCCCCGGTCAGCGGCCGTTGCGACGGCATAGACATAGGACTGCGCCGCATTGCGGGCCGTCATCATGTCGGCGATCTTGCCCTGCACCAATTGGAACTCGCCGATCGCGCGGCCGAATTGCCGGCGTTCGGAAACATAGGGAATGGCAACGTCCAGCGCCGCCTGCATCAGCCCGAGGCAGGCCGCTGCCGCGATGATCCGTTCATAGTCCAACCCGCTCATCAGGACACCGACGCCGCCATCCAGAGGCCCCATCAAGTTGGCGGCGGGCACCTCGCAATCCTGGAACACAAGCTCACTGGTCCCCGAACCGCGCATTCCCATCTTGTTCAACGGCGGCGAGACAGAGAAACCGGGGTTGCCGGTTTCCACGATGAATGTCGAAATCCCGCGCTTGCCTGCCTCTGGAGAGGTCTTGGCATAGACCACCACGACATCTGCGAACTGCCCGTTGGTGATCCACATCTTGCTGCCGTTCAGGACATACCGGTCGCCTCTACGCTCGGCCCGCATCTGCATGCCGACGACATCGGATCCCGCGCCGGCCTCGCTCATTGCAAGCGCGCCGACATGCTCGCCGGACAGGAGCCGCGGCAGATATGCAGCCCGCTGTTCGGCAGACGCGTTCCTCCGGATCTGGTTGATGCAGAGGTTTGAATGGGCGACATAGGATATTCCCAGACTGCCCGACGCGCGCGACATTTCCTCTACCGCGATGGCATGCTGAAGATAGCCGAGCCCGACCCCACCATCCTCTTCGGCAACTGTCATTCCATGCAGGCCAAGTGCCCCCATTTCAGGCCACAGTGCCCTTGGGAACCTCTCGTCCCGGTCTAGCTGACCCGCCAGTGGCGCCACCCGATCCTGTGCGAAGGCAGAGACCATTTCTCGGATCTGCCGTGTCGTTTCATCCAGGTCATGGAAATCCGTCATCGTTCAGACTCCTTTGAAATCGGCGGGGCGCCGTTCGGCGAAGGCTGCGATCCCTTCGACGGAATCCGCCGTTGCCAGGATGTCGCGGAAGGCCGCGCGTTCTGCTTCAAGAGCCTCGGCAAGAGAAAGGGAACGCGACTGTCGGATCAAAGAGAGGGTCCGCTCTACAGCCAGCGGGGCATTGCTGGCGATACGCTCGGCAGTATCCAGAGCCGCCTCGATAAGCTCGGCCGGGTTCGGGTAAACGCGGCTCACCAGCCCCGAGACAAGCGCAGTTTCGGCGTCGATCATGTCCCCGGCCAGCAGCATCTGCGCGGCGAGTGACGGAGGCAGGAGCCGCGGCAGCCGCGTTACTCCGCCGCCTCCGGCGATCACGCCCACACACACTTCGGGAAGGCCGAAGCGCGCCTTCGCCGAAGCAAGGCGGATGTCCGAAGCCAGGGCAAGCTCCAGCCCGCCGCCAAGCGCGTCGCCGTTGATCGCGGCAATGATCGGTTTGCGGGTCGGAACCCGGCGGGTCATGCCGCCAAAGGTTCCGTCATCCATGTTGGTCTCGGCCCGGCGTCTAAGTTCAGGCAGATAAGACGGGATATCGGCACCTGCACAGAACGCCTTCTCGCCCGCCCCAGTGAGAACGATGCACCGGATGGCAGCGTCGCGCTCGATACCTGGCCAGATCGCCCGCAACCGGTTATCGGTTTCTACGTCGAATGCGTTGCGCTTTTCCGGACGGTCAATCGTGATCAGCGCAACGCCGGGCCGGGGAGATGTCAGACGGATGGTCATTCTTCCGCCTCCAACTGAATCCGCAGGTCACGTTTCAGAATCTTGCCAAGATAGTTCCGCGGCAGAGCGTCAAACGGTAGAAAGACCACGCTCTTCGGCGTCTGGTATCCACCCAGCCTTGACCGCGCAAAATCGATAAGCTCGCGCTCCGATGCCGACGCACCGTCACGCAGGACGACGACTGCGGTCACACGCTCGCCCCAGGTGTCGTCGTTGAAGCCAAGCACCGCAACCTCGCGGATTGCCGGGTGATCGGCCAGAACCTGTTCCACCTCCTGGGAATAGACATTGAGCCCCCCAGTCTTGATCATGTCCTTGGACCGGTCGAGAAAGGTGATGAACCCGTTCTCGTCCATGGTCGCCAGGTCGCCGGTTAGCAGCCAATCGTCGTGAAAGGTCTTGGCCGTTTCCTCGGGCCGGTTCACATAGCCGGACATCACCATCGGCCCGCGCACTGCAATCTCGCCAGCCTCGCCCGTCCCGGCAGTCCCGCGATCTTCGCGCAGGATGCGGATATCGCAATGCCGGACGGCCCGGCCAATGGAATTGGGTGCCGCCCGTTCGTAATCCTCAGGCCGCAAGCAGGTAACGATCGGCCCGGCTTCCGTTAGCCCGTATTCGTAGTAGATCCCGACGCCGGGGACGAGCGCCTCCATCGCCGCGCGGTCCTCGGCCGAAAGGCCACCGGCCCCGGAATACCAGCGACGGAACTGCGACCAATCGGTTCGCGCCGCCAGCGGATGCGAAAGAATCTGCCGGATCATCGTCGGCGGCGTGAAGCCGTTGGTCACCCCATCGCGCCCCACCGCTTCGATCCAGCCTTCCGGCGTGAATTCCGGAAGTACAATAGCCGTGCCACCGAGATACAGCGTCGGCAGAAGCCAAGTGTTGAATGCCGCCGAATGATGCAATGCGGTTCCGATCAGGGTCCGGTCGGATTCGTCCATCCGGGTCCCCTGAACCTGGTTGATCACATTCCAGAACAGGTTCGCATGGCTCAGAAGCACGCCCTTGGACAGGCCTGTCGTGCCGCCGGTGAACAGGATCACCGCGCCGCCGTCAGGGGAAACGGCAATATCGCCCGGCTCATCGCCCTGCGCCATCCCATCCACCGCATCGCGCGTCAGGTCGGAAACGGGGCATTCCAGTTGTTCGGCTGCCAGCGCCTTGGCGCTTGACGGGTCCGCGAAGAGACGCGTTACCCCAACATCGGCCATCATCCGCGCCACGCGATCAGGTGTCTCGCGGTAGTTCAGCGCGGCAATGACCCCGCCACATCTGGTGATGCCGAAGGCAAGCCGGACCCAGTCGCCCGATGCCGCGCCGATAATTCCGATCCGGTCACCCGGACGGACCCCCTGCGCGACAAGCGTCGCGGCGATGGCGGATGTTTCCCGATCAAGTTCCGCATACGTCCAACGCCGTCCGCCACTGACAAGAGCTTCCTTTTCAGGAAGACGCCGAGCGTTCTGACTGAGGTACTCGCCGATTGGGATCATGGCAGTGGTCCTTATCGTGATTTGAGTTCCGTCGATCAGTCGATCAGAATATCAAGAGCAAGCTCTGCGGACGGATCCATGGCGTAGTGGGTGAAATCCGTTACACCCTCCTGACGCAAAAAGTCCTCATCGATCACGGCGTTGCCCGAGAATTTCCTGCTATCCTTCGTCACGATGGCATAGGCTGCATCGGCCATGATGTCAGGCTTACGGCCCGTGGCGTAGTCCTCGGGGTAATATACCCTGACCGCATCCGTACTGATCATCGTTCGCGGCCAGAGCGAATTGGCCGCGACACCCTGCTCCCGGAATTCTTCCGCAAAACCCAAAGTACACATCGTCATGCCGTACTTTGAGATCGCGTATGCCAGATAACGCCCGTACCAAGTGCCCTGGGTCGAGATCGGCGGAGACAATGTGAGGATATGCGGGTTCTCGGCCTTGACCAGATGCGGCATCGCGAACTGGCCGCACAGATAAGTACCCCGAAGGTTGATCGTCTGCAAGAGATCGAAACGGCTAGCCGGAGTTCCAAGCAGGCCGGTCGGACTGATCGCGCTGGCATTGTTGACCAAAATGTCAAGCCCGCCGAATTCCTCAACGGTCTCTTCGACAGCATTGCGCAGCGCATCCTCGTCACGCACATCCACCTGAAGCGGCAGAGCCTGCCCCCCGGCCGCTTCGATTTCACGGGCAACGGAATGGATGGTGCCCTCAAGTTTTGGGTGCGGGTCGCTTGTCTTCGCCGCCAAAGCGATCCTGGCACCGTCTTGCGCGAACCGCAGCGCAATGGCGCGACCGATACCCCGGCTGCCGCCGGTCATGAAAACGACCTTGTCTTTCAGTTTACCCATTCTGGCATCCCCTCAGCTTGAAAAATCCGGCTTGCGCCGTTCGGCGAAGGCGCGCACGCCTTCCTTGAAATTCTCGCTATACGCGACCTGGGCAAAACCCGCCATCTCGCGCCCCAATTGTATGTCAAACGAGGCCGTCGGCGCTGCATAGACAAGGTTCTTGGTGACCCCGGTGGCCTCAGGTGCATTTGCGGCAAGAACCGCACACAGCTCATCAACTTCAGAGTCGAGCTTGTCTGGTTCCACGACCCGGTTTATCAGGCCGAGCGCCAACGCCTCTTCCGCAGGAAACACATCTCTGGCGAGCAGCAGCTCAAGCGCAAGACGGGTTCCCACCAGCCGGGTCAGGATGTGGGTCATGCCGCCATCGGTGGAAGCCCCGAGCTTGCGATAGGCGGTCGCGAATTTGGTTCCTTTCGCAGCCACGACAAAATCGCATGCCAAGGCCATGGAAAGCCCGCCACCCGCGACCGCTCCCTGCACCACAGCGACGACGGGCATCGGCAGCCGACGCAGCGACAACACCGCCTCGTGGAAGTCCGCGATGACATCCTTGATAAAGCGCCCCATCTCGTCGAGGTTGGCGTGGAACATGCCTATATCCCCGCCGCCGCAGAACTGCTTTCCGCGCCCGCGCAGCAGAACCACGCGGATATCCTTGCGGTCTTCCAGATCGAAGCAGGCGGATCGAAGCGCCTGCACTAGTTCAAGATCGATCACGTTCGCCGAGTCCGGGCGGTTCAGCCAGATGGTTGCGACGGAACCTTCAATAGACAGTTCGATCTTGTCGGATTGCGTTGTCATCAGCTCCTCCTGCAGAATGTTGCACTCACAATCTTGCATGAGCGTGGAGGTCATGCAATAAAAAAACGAATGACCGTTAGTAAAATAAATGAGCGACGAATTAAGGAGTCAAAAATGAGCCATGTTTTAAAGGACGTATCTGATCACGGCGTCGCTACGCTGACGATCAACAGGCCCGAAGTTCGAAACGCCTGGAGCATCGATACGGTCACGGAAATGACTGCCGCGGTGGAAGCGTTCAGGGACGATCCCCGGATCCGCGCGCTGGTTCTGGCCGGTGCAGGACGCGCTTTCAGCGCGGGGGGAGATCTGAACTGGATGCGCAGCATTCTGCATGACCCCGACGGCATTGGCCGGTCTGGAGCGGAAAAGATCCACCGTCTTCTTCAGGCCATTGGATCCTTCCCTCATCCGGTGATCGCACGGGTCAATGGTCCGGCTTTCGGCGGCGGCTTCGGGATGGTCTGCGCAGCGGATATCGCGATAGCTTCGACCGAAGCGCTTTTCGGGCTGAGCGAAGTGCGTCTGGGAATCGTGCCTGCCGTCATCTCCCCCTTCGTGCTGCGCCGGCTCGGTGGGAGCACCGCGCGCGCCACCTGCCTGACCGGAGCGGCGATCGGGACGGACGAAGCATTGCGGATTGGCCTTGTGCATCGCGTGACCGAGCCGGGCGACTTGGATGCCGCCGTCTCCGGCATGCTTGGAGAAATCCTCCAGAGCTCTCCGGTCGCGGTGGCAGCCAGCAAGAAACTATTCAACGACATAGAACGGGCAGACGAAGAGGAACATCTGTCGATTGCACTCGACGCAATCGCGAGGGCGTGGCGGTCCGAGGCCGCCGCGGAGGGGATATCGGCGTTTCTCGGGAAGCGGCCCCCGGCATGGCGCGTGACCCTGGCGGACGTCTAGCGGGCCCCCACCGCGCCCAACACGTGATCGGTATAGATCGCGATGATCTCGTCCTGC
>Ga0189278_10260_pt1 | contig 31248 bp, 25 predicted proteins | sample N26A9minimetaG_FD_130326 | JGI IMG/M metagenome (GOLD analysis project Ga0189278, IMG submission 130326) | Marine microbial communities from the Costa Rica Dome - N26 A9 mini metaG | ecosystem: Environmental > Aquatic > Marine > Oceanic > Photic zone | place: Costa Rica: the Eastern Pacific...
ACGGAGGCGGCAATGCACTCTCCGCAGGGGACCTGATCACTAGCACCCAGACCATATACGTCTACGCAGAGACCGGGACCACCCCCAACTGCTCCGCCGAGAACAGCTTTACCGTCACCATAACCCCTGCCCCCATTGTGGACGCAGGCTCCGACGAGGAGGTATGCGAGGGGGATACGCACGATTTTTCAGCTTCCGGTATACCGCCAAGCGCATCGAACACAAGTGCACTGCTGTGGCAGACCGCAGGGGACGGAACCTTCAGTGACCCAAACGTCCTGTTGCCCGTCTACACACCCGGTGCGAACGACATCGCCAACGGCTCCGTAGTACTGACACTGAGGGGCGCCGGCAACGGAAGCTGCGGCCCCGTGAACGATTCCATAACACTCACCATAAACGATAGACCAACTATTGGCGTGAGTCTCTTTTCCGACCCGACCATCTGTTCCGGAAACGATGGCTCCATAACATTAATATTCACAAATGTCCCCAATGGCAACTACGACATTGTTCATGATGCGGGCATTTTCAATGCCGTACCAGTCAACGCTAGCAGTGCGGTCGTCAATGGGCTCACAGCAGGCAACTATGACAACCTGAGGATAACCGTAAATGGGTGCACCTCCACCGAAGACCCCGACGTGACCCTGACAGACCCGGGAGCACCCATCGCCAATGCCGGCCTGGACGGTGACGTCTGCGGAATAGGGGTGGGCAACCCATTTGCAACCAACGCCATTGCTGCTGTGGGAACGGGCACATGGACCAACGAGACGCCTCTTGTGGGCACCGCCACCTTTGCCGACCCCAATGACGAGACCACCAACGTTACTGTGGACGCATACGGTACCTATACGTTCCGATGGACCGACGTCAACGGTACATGTTCAGGATTCGATGAGATAACGGTCTCTTTTGATGAGCAACTTGAGGCCGGAACGCCAACGGACCTCGCCATCTGTGAAGGGGACGCCACCGCCTACGACCTCTCCGCACAGCTCGCCGGTGAGGACGCAGGGGGAACATGGACCGACGTGGACGACGCTTTCGGCAACGGGGCCAACTCCGTGGTGGCCGACCCCGCCAACATGGACTTCAACGCCATAGCGCCCGGAACCTACCGATTTACCTATACCGTGTCCTCGAGCGGGGCATGCCCCGACGACTCCGCCACCGTGGAGGTCAACATCACCATACAGCCCGATGCAGGGAACGACGGGGCCATGACCATATGTGAGGGAACATCGGTGACCGCAGCCGACCTTTTCGCCCAGCTCGGGGGAACACCGGATGGCGGAGAGACCTGGACCCCAGCGCCCGCAGGACCAGGGGTCTATACCTATACCGTGGCGGCTAATGGCAATTGTTCAACTTCAGCCATGGCACAGGTTACGGTTATTGAAGAAAACATAGGAGTCTTTGTAGAACCCGTTTATGCCTGTGATGTAAATAATTCGATTTCCAATTCCATTCAAGTGACACTTGCTGACCCTTCCATAGGTGACAATCTTATGTATGCTCTCGATTCAACAGACCCCAACGATTTTATGTTGAGTCCTGATTTTGTAAACATAAGCGTTGGTGAACATACCTTAATGGTAATGAGCGATAGCGGTTGTCTATTTGATTTTGATTTTACCATTGATGCTATTGAACCCCTAGAGCTATCGCTTTCAAGTGAAAATGTAAACGAGATAACAGCCAATGCCACAGGAGGTACAGCACCTTACACTTACTATTTCGAAGACGAAAATGGTTCGACCGAAAATACCTATACCATTGACAGGAGCGGTACTTTCTCTGTCAGGGTTGTGGACAGTACTGGTTGTGAAGCATCTGCTATTATTACTCTGAACCTTTTGGATATTTCCATACCAAACTTCTTTACACCAAATAACGATGGACAAAATGATTTTTGGAAACCTAGGAATACTCAAGGATTCCCTGATATTGAAACATACATTTTTGATCGATATGGAAGGAAAATATGGATTATAGGACCTCTTGACCAAGGTTGGGACGGCACCTACGAATCCAGACCTCTTCCATCTGGGGACTACTGGTACATTGTTAGATTGAACGATGGCACAGGTCGTGAATATGTAGGGAATTTTACCCTATACCGTTAAACATAATGATACAATGAGAAAAACCCTAATCTATGCAATGTTGATGAGCACTATATACACTTACGGACAGGAACTGACCATCCCACAGTTGTCCCAATATTTAGCGGACAACCCCTTTATCATGTCTCCCGCTTATGCAGGCATCGGAAACTATGTAAAGGTTCGGATGAACGGACTCACACAGTGGGTGGGTATCAGGGATGCTCCCGATACCCAGTCCCTATCCGCAGATGTTCGACTTGGAAATAGGTCAGGTATTGGATTATTGATGTACAATGATTCCAACGGCGAAACCAAGCAAAGAGGGGCGAAAATCGCATTTGCCCATCATTTGACTTTAGACAAGTATGAGGGAAATTATCTTTCGCTTGCCCTTTCGTTTAACCTGAACCAATTTCGTATTGATATTGAGAACTTTGAGGATAATACTGATCTTGCGGTGACGGACGACCGCGCTTCCAGCAATCCCAATTTTGATCTTGGTGCCTTATACCGTAGGGGTGAATTTTATTTGGGCCTTAATGTATCCAACATTTTCAACAAAGACTTTAATAAGTTCAATCCCATTCTTGAGCCTAACACTCTCAGAAACTATTACCTCTATTCTGGATATAGTTTTAGGAAAAGCAGAAGGGCAGATTTTGAAATTGAACCCTCTGTTTTCTTTCAATATTTTGAAAGTGATGGGCGATCCGTCACCGATGTAAACACCAAATTTAAATGGTATGATTTCCTAGACTATTATTATGCCGGCTTTACCTATCGTTTCTTGAACGACCAACTGGGAAGTCCACTTTATGTAGCTCCAATGATGGGTCTCAAGAAAGACGATTTTTACTTTGGGTATAGCTATCAAATCATAGCCAATGAAATTTTGGGGTATTCAAAAGGAACCCATGTAATCACTGTGGGTGTGGATTTGTTCCAAGGGATTTCAAACTGTTCCTGCACCTATTGAACAAACGCTTAAAAACTTTTAGCTTATGAAAAAGATTCTTAAAAATTTCAGCATTGCTCTTTTAACAGTAACTATCCTATTATTGTCTTCTTGTAGCGAAGATGAGAATCCTTTTGGACAGCCTGCTAAAGATGCGACAATCACGCTAAACAGCAAGTCTAGCGATACACTGGTGTACACGAAGGTTGGAAATGCAGCTATACCTGTTTACATAGCAGTACCTGAAAGTTGTGACATGGAAAATTTTCCGGCGGTTATGGTCCTTCATGGATCAGATGGTATGTGGTTAGACCATGATGCTAGCACAGGCAAAATGTCAGGTCAATTTACCGAATGGAAGAACCTCCTCAACGAAAATTGTATAGCCGCCGTTTTTGTAGATAGTTATTCGGGACGCGGAGTACAAACACGAACAGGAAAATGGACCACCGCCCCAGATAACTTTAAAATAAGTTCCCAATTTATTCGGCCAAGGGATGCCAATGCTGCACTACGGCTATTGCAGGAAATGAAGTTCAGCAACGGCAAACCTGTAATCCGTAGCAACCAGATTGCCTTAGTGGGTTTTTCGGATGGTGCAAGTGCCGTAGCATCCACTTTATACAATACCGATACCACTCCAGATGGATGGCAATGGATCCAAACCTTTGATGGCAAAACCTACGACACCAACTCAGGGGTAATTCCCCCTGAGCCAAAACCAGAAACCGGGTTTGCTGGTGGTATTTTCTATTATGGCGGCTCTGGAGCCTATAATTATTGGGGCAAAAGTCCATGTAGCGATGATGCGGCAGAGGGCAACATATTTCAGCCCTACGCTCCAATGCTCTATCAAGTTCCATCAGAAGGATACCTCAGTGAAAACACGCTTTGCCAAGTCGCACTTTTAAAAGAAAAAGGGTTGCCTGTGGAATTACGAATTTACCAAGGTGTTGGACATGGTTTTGACTTTGACAAAGTGGAACAAAGTAAACAGGCAAGAACTTTTTCCATACAATGGTTAAAACAACTTTTTGCCAACCTTGAAGATTAATACAAACACATATTTATATACGAAGCGTCAAATAGGGAACATTACTGAATTTCAATCTCAAGAAACTAGCTTTTTGGAACCACAAGGCGATAGGGAACACCAATATTACTGTTGGCCGCCTTTTGAAAAGCTAGCAAATCATCCTCATAACAAAAATGAATGAACGGCCTTGGGCCAAAAAGATCAGAACACCTGAAAAATGAGTTGATATGAGAGACAACTTTCTTGAAAAATGGATTTTGGATTTGGTAAAATCCGAACATGAGTACGGAAACATCCCGAATCACGCCACCTACAGATTAAGGGAGCGATTGCACGATTTTATCGAAGTGACCATTGAATGGATAGATTATGAAGAAAACAACCATAAAATAGTTTACCATGCCCGATCGTATGGTAGAAACAAAATTGGAGCCACGGTAGACCCAATGGAAGATTCCATTTTTGAACTGGAAAACTATTATACATTGGAAATACACACTTATATAAACCATGTTAAAAGGAATTATAGCACTCGAAAGATTGCAAATTATGATGTGATGGGTGTTGTTAGACAGTTGGAAAAGACAGCAAACAAAAAATAAGGCCCCTTAGAAGGCATATTTGATGAAATTGGAGTGTATTTCATCGATAAAAACTCACGCTTAATCGATGATTTTGTATCCGTCAATTCAAAAGGGCCATCCGTCAATTGGTGGGGCAAAGTGTACTTTTTTATTTGTTACTTGGTATCAGGAAAATTCCCAAATTCTTAAAATAAAACCTGTTATGCATCTATTAACCATTTTTTGGACACTTATTTGTGCCTTCGCCATTATTGGATATCCCATTTATCTTTTACATAAATCCTCATCCATGATGAAAGATCATCATGATAACTGCATACCGTCGGAACCAAACACGGTAGAACTACTGTCTTTTGATATTAAAGAACAACTCCCGGGCTGGTCCTTTAGCTTGGAAGTCCCGCAAATAACGGAGGAAATACTTCGTAAAAATCCAATTCTTTTTTATTTGGAATCGGATAAAGATTGCTTAAAACTTCCTTTGAACAATGCCTCCATGGGATACATGGCCAATGTGTACAAAAATGTTGGAAAAGTCTACGTCACCTTTAAGTCCATAAAGGATGGGGTTTCCAACTATTATGTTCCCGCCTCACATTTAAAAAGGCTTAAAGTATTGATCATCAAATCGAAGGATGAGCGGATATGTGGTAACCAATCCGCATCGCCAAGCAAAACGGTAATGCACAATAGTATGACCAAAGCAGGAATCAATATCAACGATTACGAAGATGTTTTGGGGTATTTCAGCAACATTGCCTCGATAGATTTTAAAGGGCATTTCATATCAAAAGTCCCTAAACGAAATAAAGTCCAAAGAAAGCCCATGAAGCCTATAGCTACTATAAAAAAAGAGGAATTATATGCTACGGTTTAAAAACTATCTTTTAGTGTTCTCCTGATAATGTAAAGTGGGGTTCCTCCCCTATTGGAACCCCATTTTACCACTAAAAAACCATGTGAAAAATGAGCCAAAAATTGCATCCGTTGACTGGGAAGGGCCATCCGTCAGATCAGAAGGGGCATTCGTCAATTGACCGCAATTTTTTTATAAAAACCGAAGTAGCTTTATCGAAGATTTAAAAACAAACATATGGGCTGTAGCTGAACTGTAAAGTTCCTGTCTTCGGTTCTGGCGATGGAGACAGTACAGCCCAAAAAAATATAATTATTAAGCATTATTACACACTAACCAAAACTCACCATTAGTATTTTCTTCAGCTGAGAGCAAGTATGGGGTTATGCTGCGCAACAGTTAAAAAAGAGAAAAGAAAGTGGTGAGTCCTTTTTAGGACAGTTTTAGTAATTCAGTTTTTTGAAAAATACAACTATCCTAATTCAAATTGTATTATTCTTCCCCCAAAATGCTTATTTTAATTGGTTAAAAAGCATACTAACATGTAACCAATCAAGGGTTTACACATAAAACAAGCTCTGTAGATGATTTACAGCCGAGCAAGTAAGTGACTTGACTTTGCTGTTTACGCACTAAAGCAATGGTAATATAATGCTGCGAGACAAATGAATAGTCTGAATTAATTGGATGCTTAAAAAGTTAAATATAGAAAAATAATTTAATTCTTACAATACTTGAAAGAAATATAATCAACCTACTTGGAGTCATTAACCTTGTAACTCCCTTTTTTGCTGAATGATTGCGGCCACACATATAAATAGACCCTCCTGCACACAAGGCTTTCTTGTTGTTTCATTTGCTCGTTTATTCCCGATTAAACCCTTCAAGACTCTATGCCGCTTCCTACTATGTTTTTGTATTCTTTTGGGGCATTTTGCCCATTCTCAGGAATCTCAGGTAAATCAAGATCGTAAATTAAAGCAGCTTCCGTTCTCTTATGCCGTAGTAAAAGATTGGGATAGTAGCTTTTCCGAGATGTTGGAATCTTCGTTCTCCAAGCCCCACGAGAATGTTTTACTCGATGTAGGAAAGACGTATTGGTTCAAAATTGACCTGAACAATGAACTTGACACTCTTCAGACCCAAGATTTATGGCGATTAAGGTCTAACCATTTTAATAGGGCACAACTTTATTTTAAAGATGGGGATTCCATCGCTACCCATTCCTTTGGACGATTCAAGGATGAAAATGAAAAGAGATCGTTAAAACATGGTAGTGGTGCTGTGTTCGGATATGAAAACATAATCTCCGGGAGATACCTTTATGTAAAAGCAAAAAATCATTTTGAATACCCATACCCTGTCCATTTCGGATATTTGTCAAACGATGCGAACCGATTTTACACCGATTACTACAGCGACCAAGACCTTGAACAGATTACACCTTCCATCCTATTTTTGGGGGGCTGTGCCATTTTATTCTTAACATTCGCGGTCATATTCCTAAACGTAAGAAGGTTGGAATTTCTGTTTTATTCATTTTATGTGCTTTTTTTATGTGGCTTCCTTACCGGTCTCGATATTCCCAGAGTATTCACTCTGTTCGATAGCGAGCTTGGCTTTTGGGCTCTCACCATTTCCCAGGTCCTCATCAACCTGTTTTATGTATTGTTTGCCAAATTTTATTTGAACACCGAAAAGCAATACCCTTTACTGGATATCATCATCAAAATCATTGTTTTGGTATTAATTCTAATTGTACTTGCACATGGAATAGCTTACTTTTCAGAACATTACCAACTGCAAAGCAACATTTTGAATTTCCAAAGACTACTGATGACTCTTTTTGGTCTTTTCGCCATGGTTTACCTCCTTCTGTTGCGTAAGGATATATTGGCCTGCTTTATTGTTGCAGGTTCATTTTGTTATATGCTGGGTGCACTTGCCTTTTGGCTAATGTATTCAAAACACTATATGATTTTGGGCTCTATGTTGGAAATCATAATTTTCTCACTCGGTCTCGCCTATAAAATCAAATTGGAGTATGAAGGTAAAGTTATCTTGCAAAGGGAAGTTTCCCTTAAGGACATTAGCGCCAAAAGAGCTCAAATAAACCCCCATTTCTTCTTTAATTCATTGGGCTCCATCCAACATTTGATACTGCACGACAAAAAAAATGCTGCCTTAAATTACCTGAACAAGTTCAGTAAACTGGCTCGTAGTGTTTTGGAAAGTTCGTATGAAACCACGGTGACCCTGACCGAGGAAATAGAACTGCTACGCTCCTATCTGGAACTCGAGTCCTTGCGGTTTCATAAAGCTTTCTCATACACCATTACGGTGGCTGATTCCGTTGACACGGATGCTGTGGAAATTCCCTTGATGCTCATTCAACCCTTTGCCGAAAATGCCATTATCCATGGGTTGATGGGAAAAAAGACAGGCGAAAAGAAACTTGAATTCCGTTTTTTCATGGAAACGGAATATCTTGTCATAGAAATTGAGGATAATGGGGTAGGCAGGTATTATGAAAAAACCAAGAAAAGCAGGAAAAAATCCAGAGGTATGGAAATCACCAAAAAGAGACTAAAAATGCGGGACACCTCCGACCTCAATAAAAATAGCATTGAAATCATAGACAAATACGACACCCAAAGCCAGCCCAGCGGCACCAAGGTCATTATACGATTGAATAACCCCTAAAAAACAACCCAATGGTACTAAAAGCAATAATCATCGAAGATGAAAAGCACAGCAGGGAAACCCTTAAATCCATGCTGGAAGAGTTTTGTAAAGGCGTGGAAGTCATCGCCATGGCAGGCACTGTTGATGAAGCGGTTAGAGTGCTCTCCGTGTACAGTCCCGACATTGTTTTCTTGGATATTGAATTACAATCGGGTGTTGGGTTCGATGTGCTTGAAAGAATCAAGGAACCCAATTTTGAGATCATCTTTACCACGGCCTTCGAAAAATATGCCATAAAGGCCATTAAATTTAGTTCCTTGGATTATTTGTTGAAGCCCATTGACCTTAGTGAACTCCAACAAGCCGTGAATAAAGCCCGAAGCAACATGGACACCAATATTTATCGGGAACAGTTGGACAACTTGATGCAGAACATATCCCGGGGTAATATGCGTCCCGAAAAAATATGTTTGGCCACCACCACGGGTATGGAGTTTATAGAAATCAAGGATGTTATCGCCTGTAAAGCTGATGGTTCCTATACCTGTTTTATGATGGACAGCGGGGAAATACCCATGGTAAGCAAGCACTTAAAGGAATATGAACAAATGCTTGCCGAGTATAACTTTATGCGTGTACACAACAGCTACCTTGTCAACTTGCGAAAAGTGAAAAAATATGTAAAGACCGATGGAGGTTATCTTATAATGGAAAACGACCTTCAGGTAAACATTTCGCCAAGAAAAAGGGATGACCTCATTGAGGCGATGAAGCGTCTGTAAGGGATTAATCCTTCTTGTTCACCAACCCTTTGGTAAACTCGTTCAAGGCTTCCACCTTTTCCTCGAAATCACCCTTTAGGGTTTTGCGATATTCGTTTAGGTTTTGCACCAAATCATCGATATTTTCAGGAATCACGTCCTCAAAAAATTGACGCAAGCGTTTAGCGGTAGTCGGGGACTTTCCATTGGTGGAAATGGCCACCTTTACATTCCCCTTGGTCACGATTCCACCCATATAAAAATCGCAAAAAGGAGGGTTATCGGCCACATTCACTAAGGTACTTCGTTCTCTGCACTCGTGGTACACCTGCTCGTTCACCTCCGGCTTATCGGTACATGCCACCACCATGTGCTTCCCATCCAAATATTCGGTACGGTACACATCTTTTGTAATCGTCACCTGATGTTTTTGGGCCAACTCCAAGGTAGCGGGCAAAAATTCGGGAGCTACCATCTGTACCTGGGCGTTTGGGCTAGACTTCAATAAGAAAGTCAATTTTTCCAGTCCCACATTGCCACCGCCCACAATTAGGACGTTCAAATTGGCCACTTTTAAAAAAATTGGATACAGTTCGTTCCTTTCCATTGTAAATTGGTTTTCAACCTCCGATACCTCAAAGATACTGACTATTTACGGCCGGAAGTAACCATTTAACTGGCCAAGATCTAAAAAGTTGGTTGTTCTTGCTTCTTTTTTGATGATTTAAACTCATAGCGAACAAATAGCTCGTGCGAGCCTCCGCTATAATTTGCCAAGTTGGAGGTGGTAAGATCATAGGCATAACCAGCGCTAAAATTGGCATCGATTTGCATCCCTAGCAAGGTAGAGAAAGAGTCGTCCCAGCGATAGGCCAATCCAAATAGAAAAGTTTCCTTGAGCATGGCGTTCACCGAAACATCTGCAATAATCGGTGCGCCAGGTACCCATTTTACAAAGAAAGCGGGCTTGAGTTTAACATCGGGAGTAAGATCTACCACCTTTCCACCAATAAAATAATAGTGCAAACGCTCCGCTGCTATTTCCTGCTCCTCCCCATCGTAGTGCTTTTGCGAGAAAAAATTGGGAATTGCAAATCCCAAATATCCCTTTTTGGTATCGTAATAAAGTCCGGCACCTATGGTGGGGAAAAATTTACTTTTGATATTGTTTTGAAATGCCACATCCGCATCGTCCGTAAGTCCGCGGGAAAAATCCACATCAAAAATGCGACCTCCCAATTTCATCCCGAAGGATAGCTTTCTATTGGCGCTGTCCAGTTGAATGGTATAAGACACATTTCCATCCACCGAAATTTCAGAAGAAGGACCAAGAGCATCCCTTGAAATGATTCCCCCGAGACCCAATTTGTGTTCCATAGGTGTATCCACGGCGAGTACTTGTGTGTTTGGCGCCCCATTAAGACCGACCCATTGGGAACGGTGCAGCAACAAAGCGGTCAAATGTCCATTGGAACCTGCAAATGCCGGGTTTACGCTCATGGTGTTGTACATGTACTGGGTAAACTGGGGGTCCTGCTGTGCAAAGCTGACCAAAGGGGTTGCGTAGAGCATAATCAAACAGATTCTCCTTATTTTCTTGGTAATATGTATCCTTGAAATCCCCATGCTTATCTGTTTAAATACAACCAATCTGTTCGTGGTTCCGACCCGTCGCCCAAATCCAAAATGTAATAGTAGGTACCCACAGGGAGTTGGTCTTCGGGCTGGACCATGGCACGACCATTTGGCGTTCCGTCCCAATCATTTTTATAGGATCTTGTTTGATAGACGATATTCCCCCACCGATTATATATCTGCAATGAGTTATTGGGGTAACGGGAAATACAATCAATCTTAAAAAAGTCGTTCACACCATCGCCATTGGGAGAAAACTCGTTGTAGACCACCAAACAACTTGGGGCAACTGACGCTTCTGCCCTATTATTGTCCTCATTGATATCCCATTGATCCACATAGGCGATGTTAACTATGTTTTGATAGTCCTCAACATCCATAACCTCAACGGTTAACAATAGCGTGGCGGTTCCGGAGACGGGCAAGGACTCGATTTCCCAAAAGGAAGCATCGGCATCATAAGTTCCCGTTGAAGTTTCCGCACTCACAAATTGATACCCCAAGGGCAATTCCTCCTGTACCCCAATCTGCGTTGCATCATCAACACCTAAATTGGTCACAGTGATTTCAAAAGTCACCTCATCCCCAATATTTGGCTCTGGATTATCTACGGATTTTGTGATGGCCAAATCGGTGGTCTGTGGTGCAACAGAGGCAGTTGCTTCGTCGTCATCCACAACACCGTCCATAAAATCATCCTCATCCATAGCAGTGGATGGATTGCTATCGGGGTCGGGATATAAACTTGATGATACAAAGGCCTCATTGCGATACTCATCTTCCGACCCTGTTGGCGGATTTACCATCGCTAAAACTTCCAAACTTTCCGTATCCTGGCTCAGGACCCTTCTGTTCAGGTTCCAGATTCCCGAAGTTGCATCATAAATACCCGCCGTTGTGGTATGGGATTGATAGCTATACCCTGAAGGCAACATATCAGTGACCACTACATCTCTGGCATCGGAGGGACCATTATTTGTCAAGCTGACCACAAAACGAACCACTTCCCCTACATTGGGTGTCGTGTTATCCACTGTTTTGGTCAGCGATAGATCGGCCAGTCCACCGGGAACAGGAACCACCGTTGCCTGATCATCCTCGGAACCCAAGTTATTATTGGGTGTGGAATCGGGATCATACGTGTCCAATGCAATGAGTTCTGCTGTGTTCTTATAGTTACCTGTTGATTTTACAATGGCCCGAATTTCCAAGGTTTGTAATGCTCCATTGGCCAGAAAGGGCAATTCCCAGGACCCTGCAATTTCATCGTAGACACCTGCTGAGGTTACTGCTGAAACAAATTGATAGCCATCTTCCAATTCGTCTTCAATGATCAATCCTGAAGCATCATTGGGGCCATCGTTTTGTACTTGAATTGTAAAGAGGAGTTCATCACCCACCTCGGGATTCAAATTGTTCACCACTTTCGATACGGACACATCGGTTACATGCCTTGGTGTGACAGCCAATTCATCCTGATCGTCCTCGGATAACACTCCGTTGCCCGGTGTGGAATCTGCATCAAACAGGATGGCATTGGTCACTTCTGCCCCAAAAACATAGTCGCCTGTTGGATTTACTTCAACCACAACGTTCAACTCTGCTTGGGATTCCAAAGGAACATTACCCAGATTCCATAGTCCGGTGGAAGGGTTAAATGCTCCTCCAGAATCGTCGGAAACATAGGTGAACCCATCTGGCACAATTTGAGTCACTTGCACTCCAATCGCATCGCTCGGGCCCTCGTTGGTCAATGTTGTGGTAAAGGTGATTTGAGTGGCCACATCGGGAACTGTATTGTCCACGTTTATCGCTACATTCAGGTCGGCTGATGGAACTGGTGTGGTCCCAGCACTGTCTTGATCATTTTCAAAGATGTTGTTATTGTTCGGTATTGAATTGGGGTCAAATTGATCGGAAGCAAAAACTTCGGTCACATTAAAATAATCTCCGGTATTATTTACCGAGGCGACGATGGTCAATGTTTCTGTACTTCCATCGGCGAGAGTCCCGTTGAGTGTCCACATTCCAGAGCTTGCGCTATACAAACCAGCAGTCGTGCCATGGGAAACATAGGTATATCCATCCGGCAATAGGTCCAAGACCTCCACCCCAGTGGCATCGCTAGGACCCAAATTGGTAATATTTATGGTGAAAATGACATCCTGACCAACAAATGGGCTCAGTTGGTTGACCGATTTCCGCAATAATAGATCTGCCACGGGGACCACAATCGGTTCCACCGTTTGCTGATCATCCTCGGCTTCATTGTTATTATTTGGACTGGAATCCACATCGTTCTCCGCCACATTGGTCAATTCAGCCGTATTGATATAATTTCCTGTCTGTAATACGTCCACGGTAATAGCCAAGGTTTCAGAGCTGCCATTGGGCAAACTGCCCACTACCCACGAACCATTGGTCGCATTATAGGTTCCCGTGGATGGAACGGCATTTACCAATTGGTATCCAGAGGCCAAAATATCGGTCACTACCACATTGGTGGCATCACTTGGTCCATCGTTGCCCACAGTGACCGTAAACACAATCTCCTGACCTACTTCGGGAATCAGTTCATCCACAGTTTTGGTCACGAAAATATCTACCAAAGGTTCTGGAACCACCGAAACACCATCTTGGTCGTCCTCGCCCGGTATGTTGTTGTTGGGGCTGGAATCCACATCATTTTGATCATGTGCGGTAATTTCAGCTATGTTATTGTAATCTCCTGATGCATTGACCGTGGCCAGTATGCTTAAAGTGGCCGAACTTCCGTTGGCAACGGTACCAATATCCCATACACCCGAAATGTCGTTGTAGGCGCCTCCCCCATTGTCAGAAACATAAGTGTAGCCAGAAGGCAACAAATCGGTCACCTCCACCGAAGTGGCATCACTTGGGCCGTCGTTGCTCACTGTTAAGGTGAACCTGACGTTATCGCTAACCAATGGGGGCGATTTATCGATTGTTTTGGTGAGTGAAAGGTCTATCAATGGTGCTGGGGCGACCACTACATCGCTCTGGTCATCTTCTGAAGACACTCCATTGGACGGAGTGGAATCGATATCATAGGCATCGGAAGCGATGACTTGGGTAGTGTTGGTGTAATTGCCGGAGGGATTGACCATCACATCGATGGTCAATGTTTCCGTAGCTCCGTTGGGCAGGGTTCCCACCTCCCAAAAGCCGCTTACGGGACTGTAAGTTCCTGTCGTTGCTGCATAGGAAACAAAATTGAAGCCGGAGAGCAACTGGTCTACCACCCTTACATTCGTTGCATCATGTGGACCAGCGTTGGAAATCGAAATCTCAAAGGAAATCTGCTGCCCCACAAAAGGGGACAAATCACCGCCCACTACCGATTTGGTCAATGAAAGATCGGCCTGCAAAGGCGCCGCAGTGACATTAGCTTCATCATCTTCGCTTTGATCTCCATCATCGTTATTGGGGCTACTATCGCTATCCAACTGATTGGCAAAAACGACTTCCCCGATGTGAGTGAACTCACCTAGCGTCCCCGTTGGGGTCTGTACGGTAGCATTAAAGCTTAAAGTAACCGTATTGTTTCCCACTGGGACGGTCAATCCCGTCCAAGTGACTTCATCCGTTAAAAAGCTAAAGGTTCCGCTATTATTTATGGCGGTCACATTATCAAAACCATTGGGCACCAAATTGGCTATGGTCACATTGGTGGCATCCACATCTCCAAAATTGCTCAGATGTATGGTAAAGTTGACCACTTCACCAATGGTGGGCAATGTATTACTGGCTAACATTTCCATTTCAAGGTCAATCCCCTCTATGGTTATCCCAACAGTGTCGGATGCGGTATTACAACTAATATCGGAGACGGTCCATTCAAAAATATAGATGCCCAAGCCCATGTTGAAAACCTGGGTGCTGGGATTATTGGCATCTGCAAAGGTGACCAAGGTGGGGCCGGATAATTGTGTCCAAGTGCCCGTACCAACAGCTGGTGTGTCTGCATTCAAAAAGACGGAGGTGGCTTGGTCAAAAGTAAGGTCTGGACCTGCGTTCACCGCACAGTCTTGAGCATATCCTTGATGAAAAACAGCCAACAGGAGGAAAACTGTCAAAAAAAAGTTCCTGAAAACAGGCAGTGACTGAGGTTTGATCATAGCTGGGTTGATGAGGTTTTCCTTATCTGGCAAGGCTTACCCAAACTTATCAAGAACTGGCCTAAAATGGGAAGTTATGTTGTAGGGCAAGTGGCTTTTGTTGTGAAATCACCGATAAATGAAGAGAGAAACACGCTATTCGCTGTGGCATTTTGTCCTTTTGATGAAAGCTGAAACGGCTGCGATTCCAGATACAAGAAATCGAAAAGGATGACCCTAAATGAAAAAGGGACCTGAAACAGGTCCCTTTTTAAGTATTCAATTGATAGGATTGTTATGCTTCGCAGCTCACACAATCTTTCTTTTGTTTGAATTTTTGCGCGGCATTCATGCTGTGCTGATAGTACAAGGACTTCAATCCCAATTTCCATGCGGTAACGTGGATTTTGTTGATTTCCTTGGTAGGCATATCGGGGTGTACAATAATGTTCACCGACTGCCCTTGATCGATATGATTCTGTCTGTTGGCCGCTTGGTAAATGATGTCCAATTGGTCCAACTCAGAATAGGTTTTGAAGACCGCCTTTTCCTCTTCGGTCAAGAAATCCAAGTGCTGCACGGAACCATCCATATCACGGATGCTCTTCCATACTTCTGGGGTATTTTGACCCTTTTCTTCCAAAAGGTCCATGAGGTATGGGTTCTTGATGGTCACTTTGATCTTGGCAATATCCTTAACATAACAATTGCTCCAGATGGGTTCGATTCCTTGTGAAACCTGTCCCAAAATAAACGCGGAAGAAGTGGTAGGCGCAATGGCGTTCAAGGTAGCATTGCGTCTTCCATACCCTTTCAACACATCGGGCTCGCCAAAACGCTCTGCCAACTGCTCTGATGCCTTGTAGGAACGCTCTTTGATTTCCCTAAAAATTTCACTGTTCAAGTTGTAAGCCTCCTGACTATCAAAGGCCAATCTTTTGGACTGTAGCAAGGAGTGCCAGCCCAATACACCTAGACCCAAAGCACGGTTTTGCTTGGCGAAATTATAGGCACGCTCCATAAACAGGAAGGTTTGTTGGTCTTCCCTATCCGAAGAATCCCTGTATTCCTCCAATTTTTCAATAAATTCGGTAATCACGGCATCCAAGAAATGCACCATGGTCTCTACGGCATCGGTCTTTTTCCACTTATCGTAGTGCAGCAAGTTCACGCTTGAAAGTACGCACACGAAGGACCAATCATCACTGGAAGGCAACATGATCTCGGTACACAGGTTACTGGCGTGAATGCGGTGTTTTTTGTCCTTATACACATCGGCAGCACCATCGTTGGCGTTGTCGGTGAAGAAAACATAAGGATATCCCATTTCTCCCCTTCTTTGCAACACTTTTGCCCAAACGGTTCTTTTTTCTGCGTCTCCATCCACCATTTCCTGCATCCATTGGTTGGTTACGGTAACCCCATGGGTCAATTGTTGGATTGGGTTCCCTTCGGTTCCTATTTCCAAAAACTCCATGATGTCATTATGATCAATGGGCAGGTACGGAGAAAAACGACCGCGACGAACCGACCCCTGGCTGACCACATCTACCATGGACTCGAACAACTGCATAATATGCACGGCACCAGAGGCTTGACCGTTGTTTTTAACGGGTGCTCCCCTATGCCTTATTTTTCCAAAATAACCTGAAGTTCCTCCTCCAAGTTTGGACATCATCCCTACCTCCGACTGGGTATACAGGATGTTCCCCATGTCATCATCGATATGGGAACCAAAGCAACTGATGGGCAACCCGCGCTTTTTTCCAAAATTGGACCATACTGGAGAGGCCAAAGAGAAAAAGCCTTCGGACATGTAGCCATAAAATTTATCGGAATATCCCGGAATTCCCAAAATCTCCTCTGCCCTATCCCCGATTTCCCGGATACGTTCCTCTGGGGACACCCCTTCGGTCAAATATCCGGATGCCAGAAATTTTCGGCTGTATTCGTTCAACCATTCAAAGCCTTTGCTTTCTTCGTTCTTTAGCTTGGACAAGGTGTCTTTCCTTGCGTTTACAAGCTCTTGTGTTTTGTTGTCCTGCTTTTGGTCTGCGGCCGGGGTTATTTGTGTTCTCTTCTCCATAATTAAAAAAGGTCGTCGCTAGTTATACTTTGTGTTCTTTTGCTATAGTTGATGGATCTTTTTACAAAAAAGTCTCCGTGTTTTGTTCCTATGATCTCGTCGTCGAACCATTCGGTCTGTTCCAATAGTTTTTGGTCGACATCGAATATTTTGGGGATGCCTATGCTCTCCAACGAATTGTTGAATCTGTTCTTGATGAACTCGTTCACCAAGTTTTTGGGCAAGAAATCCAATTCACCCGCTTCAAAAATCCAATCCACAATTTTGCTTTCCGCATCAAATGCCTTCTCACAGATATCCTGGATCATTTCCTTGTACTCATCATCGAACCACTCTGGGTGTTCTTTTTTGATGATATTGATCACATCGATTCCAAAATCGCCATGAATCTGTTCTTCCTTGGATGTGGCCTCCACTACATTGGAAATTCCTTTCAACACATTTTTGTGTTTGTTGAACGCCATAATGATCAAGAACTGGGAAAACAGGGAAACGTGCTCGATAAATAGGGAGAACAACAAGATGGATTCGGCATACTCCCTATCGTTCTCACTTTTGGCATTTTTGAGCGCAGTCTCCAAATACTGCACCCGTTTCATGATTACTGGCTTTTTCTTCAAGTTTTCGAACTCCTTGTTCAATCCCAAAATCTCCAAAAGGTGTGAATAGGCATCGTGGTGGCGCACCTCACTCTCCGCGAAGGTGGCTCCAACAGATCCGATTTCTGGTTTGGGCATTCTGTGGTAGATATCGCCCCAGAAACTTTTTACGGCCACCTCGATTTGGGAAATGGCCAACATCGTATTTTTGATGGCGCTGCGCTCCACATCCGTCAACCCCGATTTAAAATCCTGGATATCGCTGGTAAAATTGAATTCCGTATGAATCCAATACGAGTGTCTGATCGCAGGTACATATTCATACAATTGCGGGTACTCATAGGGCTTTAGGTTGATACGTTTTTCGAAGATATTCGACTCACGCATCTGGGCCCTTTTGTTCCTGTAAATAATGTAGGCTTTTGCCGCATCGTGGAACTCACTGTCCATAAGTTCGTTCTCCACCACGTCCTGCACTTCCTCCACCGTGGGCACGTACTGTTCATCTTGTCTTTTTCGTTCCAACAACACTTGGTTAACGTTGTCGGCAATGGTCTGCGCATCATTGATCTGGCCATGTTCCACGGCCGTCATAGCCTTCAAGATTGCGTTTGTAATCTTGTGCAAGTCAAAATCTTGCGTGCTAAAATCCCTTTTAGTTATCTGAGTAATCTGCATGAAGAAAACGGTTTGGAGTTGAAAAAAATAGCTTGACTGTAAAATTCCTATTTTCTTTACTTAAATTTTAAGTTGACCCGATTAGGTTCTTAACACTTTTATCAACATTTGGGTTTTTCACCTATAAAAAACCATGGGAACAAACGTAAATCAAGGGCTCCGAAAAATTGACGCCAAAACCGATTTTTTCCAAATACTTTTTCACAGTTCTTTAACAATTTTTAGGTCGCTTGTTCATCGTCCCAGTAAACACCGAACATTGGCCCATTTTAACGATGGAAACATCCTTTGGAAACAGGCAATCGTTTTTCAAGCCATACAGGCCCTTCACCAAAAAATGTTTGATGAAAGTCCATCAGCATTCAATAATGTTTTTATTTTTGACCCAAGTAAATCATTTTGAGTATGTTGATTACGGCTAACAGGGCCATTTCCCCGTTACTGAGTTTTGATTTCTACTTGGAGGCTTACCATCGATTGGTGAAGACCTTAAAAAAGGAGGAGGACCTAAAACATCTTCGGGAAGTGCTTAACGGAAATCTTGGGTCCCATATCCAAAACTTGATATTGGAGGAAAACTACGACACCTTGGTGGTAACCTGCCCCAAGCAACACATTGTTTGGGTAAACGATGGTTTCACGCAAATGACCGGTTACACCAAACATTTCGCTATCGGCAAACGGCCCAGTTTTCTTCAGGGCAAGGAAACCCCAAAAAGCACTACCAACGAAATTAAGGAACAACTAAAGGCAACCAAGACGTATAGTGGTTCCGTAATCAACCACCGAAAGAACGGGGAGCCTTATCTCTGCAAAATTCAAATATTGCCCCTTTACGATTCCCAAAAGGAGCTTACGCATTTTATTGCGCTGGAGAAAGAATTGCTGGCAGCCTAAAAAGCAAAAACCCTCAAAATCAATGATTTTAAGGGTTTTTTTTTGCAGTACCTTGGGTGGGAATCGAACCCACACTCCCGAAGGAACTGGATTTTGAAGCCAGTCAGTTTTAAGTCATTTTTCTTCTTACTAATTCATAATCAATTGTTTATCAGTTTTTTAATTTTATTTGATTTCAATTAAAATCAATTAAATCCAAAAAATGTTGTACCTATGTTGTACCAACTTTGTATTATATTTACTACAAGATTATCAGGTAAATGGCTAGTAATACAAAAATAGTACTCCGGAAAAAACCAAATAAATTTGGTGAATACCCCTTGTCAATCAGAATTTCAAAAGATCGGAGAACGAGCTACATTTATTTGGGTCATTATGTGGATGAAAAATACTGGGATGCAAAAAAAAGAGAAGTCAAAAAGTCCCATCCTAATTCCGCCCATCTTAATAACTTTTTGGAAATAAAACTCGCCGAAATAGGCAAGGTTATTTTAAGACTGCAAGCGGAGAACAAGGATATTTCTGCCAGCCAAATTAAAGGTGAAATTGAATCGGTCATAAACCAGAAAGATTTTTTTCAAGTTGCCCAAGAGCATTTGGATGAATTGGAAAACAACAACAGATTGAATCAACTTTCTTCAGACAAACCACGCATCAATCATCTAAAAAAATACTGCAAATCTTCAACCCTTCCATTTAAAGAAATAAATGAGCGCTTTTTGAAGGGATTTATCAGTTATCTTAAATCGGAGCGAAAAATTTCCGAAAGATCGGTGGTTAACAATCTTGTTGTAATTAGAACCATTTACAATAAAGGAATTAAAATGGGGCTTGCCGATCGAAAACTATATCCTTTTGGACATGACAAAATTGCTATTAAATTTCCTGAAACGGAAAAAGTTGGTCTGAATGCCTGTGAAATAAAAAAAATTGAAAACTTAGCTTCCTTGTCCAAAAATCAAAAACATGCCAGGGATGTCTGGTTATTTAGTTTTTATCTTGCAGGAATAAGGGCTTCGGATGTCCTTCAATTGAAGTGGAGCGATATTTATGATGGCCGTTTGCGCTATACAATGAAAAAAAACTCCAAAATAGTTTCGTTGTTAATCCCGGATAAGGCGAAGAAAATTATTGACCCCTATCAAAGAACAAGGGGAGGGAACACTGATTTTATCTTTCCATATCTCCAATATGTTAATGCTAAGGACGAAAAGCTTCTTTGGAAAAAAACCAAGTTGGCCATTAGAAAAATCAATTATGAAATGAGCACCATTGCGGACAAAGCAGAGATAGACAAAAAAATAACAATGCACATTGCAAGGCATAGTTTTGGGAATATTGCCGGAGACAATATCCCTGTGCAGTTACTTCAACAACTTTACCGTCATTCTTCGATCACCACCACAATGATGTACCAATCAAACTTCATGAACAAAAAAACCGATGACGCACTTCAAAGTGTGGTAAATTTCTAAATTGACTTTAGTTTGTCCAAAAAACTTATCTTTAAACTTTTGCACTTGGATTCTGTTCCAATTTTATAGTATTCGGGAAGACAAGCGCTCAATAAAATTGAAATAGAGTGCAACCTTGCCATTTGCTTCAACCCTTATGATATCGGTATATGTTTTTTGTTTTCGATTTTAGACAGGCATTTTTCCAATACTTATTTAATGTTGTTGGGATTATCATATTTGGAAAACCTAGGTTTTTCGAAGTTTGACATTTACGAAACAATCTCGTCATGAAAAAAAAGAAAGGAAATTATTCAAAGTTTGTCAAAGCTTTTTGGACGTCTTTCATCATTGGAATTCTCTCAATTATATTAATATTCCAAATGGCTTCATGGGGAGTCTTTGGAGAAATGCCCACATTCGAACGTTTGGAAAACCCAAGCACCAATTTGGCGACGGAGTTCATCTCTTCCGATGGCGAAACATTGGGGAAACTTTATCTTAATGACAACAGGACTTCAGTTACCTATGAAGAACTGCCCCAAAATTTGGTTAATGCATTGGTCGCTACCGAAGATGCCCGTTATTTTGATCACTCTGGAATCGATGCGAGGGGAACACTAAGGGCAGTGGTTTATTTAGGCTCAAAAGGTGGGGCAAGTACTATTTCCCAACAGCTTTCAAAGTTGCTGTTTACTCAAAAACCATCAGGAGGACTAGAAAGAATCATTCAAAAGGTAAAAGAATGGGTGATAGCAACCCGTTTGGAAAGGCAGTATACCAAAGAAGAAATCATAGCGATGTACTTAAATCAGTATGACTTTATTAACAATGCCGATGGTATACGTTCAGCAGCCAGAATTTATTTTGGAAAAGAACCAGCTGATTTAAAAACGGAAGAATCTGCTGTTTTGGTGGGGATGCTTAAAAACTCATCACTATACAATCCGATGCGCCGCGAGGAACTGGTGTTCAATAGAAGAAACACGGTACTCGGTCAAATGGTGAAATATGGTTACATAACGGAAGAAGAAAAGGATTCGCTCCAAGGGTTGGAGATGAAAATCAACTTTAATCCGGAATCCCACCGAGAAGGTCTGGCCACCTATTTCAGGATGTATCTTCAACGTTGGTTGAACAATTGGGTCAAGGAAAACCCAAAACCCAATGGCGAAGAATATAACATCTATTTGGATGGGTTAAAGGTTTATACCACGGTGGATTCCAGAATGCAAAGAAATGCCGAAGAGGCGGTTCAAGAACACATGAGTAATTTGCAGGCTGAGTTTTTTCATCAAAACACCCCGCAAAGAAATGCTACAGCACCATTTTTGGATATTTCCAGAGGTGCAATTGATACCATTATGCGAAGTGCTATGAGGCGATCGGCCAGATGGCGTCATTTAAAAAGAGAAGGTCTGCCCGAAAAGGATATTGAAGCGACATTCCACGAAAAAGTAGAAATGACCGTTTTTGATTGGAATAGTGATTCCTATGAAAAGAATATCATTATGACCCCAATGGATTCCATAAGGTATTACAAAACCTTCCTGCGTACCGCCATGATGTCCATGGAGCCGCAAACGGGGCATGTGAAAGCTTGGGTCGGAGGAATTGACTACAAACATTTCCAGTACGATAACGTAATACAGGGAGCGAGGCAAGCAGGATCATTGTTTAAGCCTTTTGTATATGCTGTTGCTATTGATCAATTGCGTTATTCCCCATGTTTTACGTTGCCGGACAATCAATATAGTATTGAACCCGGAAAACATGGAAACATGGAGGCTTGGCGACCTAAAAATTCAAATGGAGAATATTCAGGAGAGGATATGACCCTTAAAAGTGCGTTGGCCAATTCCGTAAATACAATAACAGCCCAACTTATTGATAGAGTAGGACCTGGGGCGGTAGTTGCATTAGCCAAAAATATGGGAATTGATCGGGAAATCCTAGCAGTCCCAGCTATTGCATTGGGTGTGGCAGATGTTAGTGTTTATGATATGGTTGGTGCTTTTGGCACCTATGCCAATCAAGGGGTGTATGTAAAACCCGTAATGGTTACCCGTATCGAAGATAAAAATGGAACCGTACTTTATGAATACGTCCCAGAAACCAAAGATGTGTTGAGCAAGGAAGTAGCCTATGCTATGGTCAACCTTTTGGAAGGGGTAACGCAGTCCGGTTCTGGAGCGAGATTACGCCATACAGGAGCAAAAGAGCAAGCAGTTTATAAAGAAATTGTTACGGGGTACCCATATGAATTCACCAACCCCATTGCTGGAAAAACGGGAACTACACAAAACCAAAGTGACGGTTGGTTTATGGGCATGGTGCCCAACTTGGTCACTGGAGTTTGGGTCGGTGGTGAAGAACGATCAATTCATTTTTCGACCACAAGATATGGTCAAGGTGCAGCAATGGCATTGCCTATTTGGGCATTGTATATGAAAAAAAACTATGCGAACGAGGAAATAGGTGTGTCCAAGGAAGAATTTGAAACGCCGCAGGAAATGACGATTAATCTTGACTGCTCTAAAGAAGGGCAAATAGGAGATGGGAGTTTGGATATAGATGATGATTTAGAAGATATTGATTTTTGACAATTAATAATAATTTAGCGAGAACTACTATTTACTTAGAATATTTGGTATAGTACAAACTTCATCAGAGCTGTCAGCATTAAATAAGGGAAGAGCAAGAGGGCAACACGGCAAGTCGGTGTTGCACGCATTGATTTTAGAATAAACCACTGTAAAACAGTGGTTTATTATTTAAAAAGGTAATGAGCTATTATCTTTAACAATTGAATTTTGCGGCAAATACTCCCTACACCCCTATAAAAAGGGCTGGATTTGCGGCAAATTCTAAAAGGCAATCAGAATCTCTGGTAAGATTTATACCTACATGGAAAAGGAATTAAAACAATTTCATTTGATTATCTACCTTAGGATGGAATGTTCCAATAATCATAAAAGGATTGTGCGAGACATAATGGTTCTTCTGGGTAGTGCCAAGGTAAAAATGTAGATCTTTGGTCAGTGCAAAATCATCAAAATACTTTCTTCGGACATCTTCAATGGCTTTTTGCTCATTACCTTCGTGTCTTGTAAGGCAATTCCAAAATAATTGACCAGTTTCCCAATCTTCAATCATCATGTTGCTTATTTTACCCTGATTGTCTTTGAATCGGAATTTGAATTTGTAAGGTAATTTTTTCACTACCTCAAATTCCCCTCTCTTGTTAGTTTCAAAAAGATTCAATTGAGAAAGAGCATCCAATTTTTTTTGACTCCAGTCACGGTCAACAGCTTCTGCATAAAAGTCGAGAATTTCTGTTGGTTTGAACACGGCTAACGAAGTACAAATATTTATATTTTTTGCTTCTCCAATTAGTTCGGATAAATTGTAATAAGTTTTTCCCAAGCAAAACTTTTTCCGCAGTTCCCAGTTTTGTGCAGTGTCAATGTGTCCAACAACATTGATTTCTGTTTCCAAAGTTGAAGGCCTAAAACTTTCGGGGCGAAAGTCACTAGTGTTTTTAACCAAGTCCAACTCAATCCAGTCATATTTTTTATATTGCTCTGTATAGGCTCTTTTTCTAAATGGAACAGGATAAATCCTAACCCAACTTCCATCTTCCCTAAAACCTGCGGTACAGACCAGTTCATCATATTTCGCTGATATTGTGGGATATGTTTTTACGGTTATAAGAACTTTTGTCAAGGCCATTTTAGAGATGCTTTACTGGATAGTTAAAATCTGGAAGGCACTGTATGGCATTTGCCAGATGTGAGCGGTGGCATTGACATGGTTCCGCTTCAAAACAAGTGAGCGCAATTCTTTTATTTTGGTTTAGGAGACTTAAAATTTGTTTTTGTGCTTCTGATGTTTCGGACAATGTTGTTTTTCGGTATTCTGCAAACAAAAAATCATAATCCGCTTGTGTTTCTAATTGCTGACGTTTATCTGAATTGATGCCAACTTCAGGGATATGTATATATTCGATGTCCAGACTATTACAATAGCGTTTCAATAATGATTTGCTAAAACCAAACTTCATACTTAAAGGATTCTTTCTCACGTCTACCAAAACCTTGACATTGTTTCGAACAAGCTTTTGTAGGTACATTTCCAATGAAATACCTTCATACCCAATTGTAAACAAAGTGGTTTCTGTCTCATTTGGAGTTGCATTTATAACTCTTTCAAAGAGTTGCGCTGGTAAAACATCTTTAGCAATAGTACTGCGGATTGCATAAAATGGGAAATTCAAATAAGTATGTCGTATTAGAGCGTTACTACTCATCTCCCCATAATCCGAAACAACTTGATTTAAAATATCACGGTCTTCTGATTTTAACTTCTGAAAGAAGTTGGTACTATCGATCTTGCCATATTTGTTTTCTGTTTCGGATAAGTAACCTTTTTTTACCATGGTATTCATATCAGCTTTAGCAGAATACGAATAACAGCCAAACTTGTATGGTATAAAATCATATTCGGGATTTTGCTTCTTCATTGCATACAAAAAGAGCAGCTTTTGGAAACGTAGTTTTTCCACCTCGCCTCCAAGAAGTTCGATTAGCCCTAATATTACTTTTCGTCTATAAAACATTTCACAAAGTTACTTTATTCAAATTTGTTTCCGTTGGGTTCAAAATAAACTTCATTCTTAATTATTTTGTAAATCTTCCTTTATAAAGGAACAACACTGCTTTGCTATTTTTGTTTTGCTGCGCAAAAGAAAAAAGTAAAGCAAGAGGATAGCACGCAGGCGCGATGCTATTGATTTATTTTCCTTCGGAAAAGCCCATTTTTAGGATGTTTTTTAAAAATAGTGGTTATTGACGTTTACATCTTTTTTGACTAAAAAAGGCCTTCAGCCTAGTAAAATCAATGGATTTTTGACTAAAAAACGGTAATTTGTTGCGACCCTTAGATGTGGATTTCATTCCACTTTTAACCCAGTTTTAATTTCTAGAGTATTCCAATTTTAGCGTAAAAATGCTCTTGGCCCAGTAAAATCAAGGAATTTTTGACATAAAAATTAAAATTAGCTATTTGTTTAGGGCAAAAATGCTTTTGTAATTCCTAGATCAAACGTCTACTTTGGCTTTCTTTTCTTGCCTGTAAAATTGGTTCAAATGGTCCATCAAGGCCTCTTCTCCGACTGGCATCAATCGGTTTGCAATGGTCATGGCTTGATGGATGAATTCCTCCTCGTTTCTGTCCATTACATCATCCGAACCCAATTCTGGGTTGATTGCTCTCATGGAAAGGTATAGCAATGCACGAACGGTTAATAATAGATCTGCATACCCGTCAATATAAAAGAACGTGGGTTGGAACTTGTCCTTGAACCACGGATGTGGAGCCAGGGTCGGGGTATGATCATTCGCATGATGTCTTAAATCCTTTATAAGCTTTTCTTCGTTCGGGTTCATGGATTTTTTTGGTTTTCAAGTTGAGATAACTTTTCGTCCAATTTGTCCATAAAATACAATTGACTACCCGGAAGGATGCTCAATACCAGTTCCAGTACTTGGATCACACTATCCTCTTTTGATGCATTTTGGTTGGCAGGAAACAACATCATTCCCTCCCCATCAAGGGCAAAAACACAAACCTCCAAAAGACTAATGATCTGTGTCAAAAGGTGGTTGTTGTCCCTGACCTCGAAAGTCACATAATTTCCATTGGGGTCGATGGCCTTTTTGTTTCCCAACAGTCCAGAAAGATTGCTTCTGAGCTGTTGGATCTCTTCCAAGGTCTTTAACCTTTTCTTCTTTGATTTCATGTAAATGGATTTATTGGGTTGTGGTTGTCCGTTCTTCTGATAGCAGTTTTCTGACTTTGTCCAAGAAAGCCATTTCATCATGGGGCATCAAATCAAGTATATATCCGAGAACCCCGCTAATATTGCTGTGTGGTTGGGGAACGGAACGTGTCGAGAAATTTTCGTTTTCCAAAGCAGTGATACAGACCTTAATAAGGTCGGAGATTATAAATGAAGTTTCTCCATATCCCTCGGTTATTAGGTCGATGCTGTACAGGCCCTTTTCAGGAATATAGGGCTTCAGCGCAAAGAAGTGTTCCTTTTCCAGTTCCTTCAATTGGTCAACTAATAATGCCTCATTATTGTTCCCTACTTCCTCGGCTACTTTCGGGAATGCTTTCTCAAAATCCTTTTCGATTCCTTCGATATGCTCTTTACACTGGTCAAGGTGCCTATTGAAAATGCTTTCAACCTCTTGGATGAATTCCTTCATCTGTGATTGGATGGTCTTGGTCTCTACCTTTGTAATCTCAAACTCATTGCCATAACGGGCTACACTGTAGGCATGTTCCAAAAGGAGCAACAGTTCATTGTTCTTGATATCGGAAGATTCCAAAAAAGGTTGCAGGGTGGGAAAGAACTGTTTGCAATAGTTGATATGGCTGATGATACTGTGTGTAACCATACTTCTCCCTATGCACATCTGTTCGATGAACCGAAACGAAAGTTCAAAGGCCTGGTGCATGTTGAAAGTGGCAATGGCGTAGTCCCCCTCCTTAATCAAAATGTTCGCAGTATTGGCAAAGGCATTTACTTTTGCTAATTCCGATTTATGATACCGAGTGGCCCTCTTCGTTAAGGTCTCGTATGCCATTGTTGAATAGTCCATGATGTTCTCCCCCTCCGGATGGGCAAAGACGGTCTTCCCAAGACAGCAATGTTCCAAGAAATAGAGTGATCCTCTTTCAAGACCTGTTTCGGATTGGTTTTCAGTGTAGACCCTAATCCTGAAGTCAGGATACTTCTTTCCTTTCTTTGCAACCAGTGATCGGACCTCATTGGGAAGAGGGTCATTGTTGAAATCCACAAAAAGGGTCAGTAAATAATATTCAGAATTGCCCTCATTTTGTTTACGGGATAGAAAGGCCCTGTCAATGGTTATGATGTTCAGGATGCTGTCGAGCAATTCGGACAGCTCTTCCGCTTTTTCAAAGTGTTTTGGTATGTTTGTGCCGTGTGTCATAGAAATGTGTATTAAAGGGTTCGAGAATCATCCACCATATTAAGGCCACATTTCCAAGTATCCCACCACTGGCACTTGTACTTTATTGTTGCTGTTTTGTATTTTACAATCGGATTATTGTGGGAAACACCCTATATTTGAGTTATGGAGACAAAAACCAAGAACAACCATATAGGTAGAAAGATTAGTAGGATAAGGGAACTCCGGGGAATGAAACAGGAAACTCTTGCCGAAGAATTGGGCATCAGCCAACAGGCCGTTTCCAACATTGAGAACAGTGAAAAAGTGGAAGATGTGAAGTTGGAAGAGATTGCCAAGGCTTTGGGAGTTACCAAAGAGGGAATTGAGAATTTCTCGGAAGAAGCTGTTTTCAATATTATAGGCAACACCGTAACCAATAATGATAATGCAGCCTTTTTTAATTATATGCCTACTTTCAATCCTTTAGATAAGCTAATGGAAGCTCACGAAGAAAACAAGAAGCTTTACGAGCGTTTACTGCATGCTGAAAAAGACAAAGTGAGTTACTTGGAAAAGCTATTGAACAAGAAATAGCACGCTGATTTTTATCATATTCTTTAATTGGTTTTACAGAAAAGCAGTCGGAACACAATTAAGCGACAAAACCTCCATAACTCCGCATACCACAGATTAGTCTGGTTTATACTCATACTATTGATAAAAAAACTTGATGGTTTAAATCCGTTTAGTAGCAGTTAAAATTGCACATGCTTTGTCATTCCTTAGAGCTAACGCCGTTAATATTTCTCTAGGGTACTAATCTCAACGAAAAACAATTATTGACAAGGATTATTGAATGTGTCTTGATCGATTTTAGGAGACTTTGGATATTTGACCAATAATTCCTTTTCCAGCTCATCTTTTATCCTTTCAAAAGGAAGACCATAGATTCTCTCAAATTCACCAAATCCACTTTTCCAAAGCTTTGAAAAACGTTCTATACCATAATTTTTTAAAAGATATTCAACCAAATATCCTGATTGGTGATATGAAAGCATTTCGGGCTGACCATAGAAATCAGTTGTTAATGATTCCATAGAAAGGAGTTGGTCTGTCTCAAGCAGATATCTGTAGATTTCGGAAACATTCCATCCGCTGCAATCGTTCTCAGCGAAGGTTCCCAAACCTTCGTTCATCCAGTTGGATGATGTCTCTGGATAATCCCATTCCAACATACTTATCAAATGCATCAGTTCATGTTTTATTGGTGATTTGACGGTCTCATTGGATACGACATATAAGGTCTTGATGTGAGGGTAGGCGTTACCAAGGGCGCGTGTGCCAGTTAATGGAAACATCTCTTCCCGAGAACGTAAGAATCGTATAAAAATGGAATCATTATACGCTTTTAGACCAATCAAATCACTATCAGTTTCAAGTGCACTGAAGCTTTCTTCTATCAAATCTTCCCTATTGTCATATGCGAATCCACTATCAGGAAATGTAAAATGGATATTTCGGATGGTTTTTTCTACTTGACCGATTTTTATCCAACCATCATTTTCACTCCTATTCTTTTTATCGCTTGAAGTATTGCATGTAACAATTGACAATAAGGCAATAGCTAAATAAAGATTATTACAACTTAGCTTCATATGTGATACTATCTATTTAATGAACTGGAGCTCGACTATTATACTGGTAGGCAAAACCTTTATTCGAAATTGGGTCAAACAGCTCTTTATTTTATTGCAACGTTTAATCATTCAACTTTCTCTTTCTTACGGTCTTTTAATCCCATAATCATAAGAGTTATCTACAATCCTCTTTATGGTGGCAATCTGACCGCAATGCCACATTGTATGCTTAATATTCCAGTCAATCGCCTCAAACTTGATTTTCGCCACTGGATGTGGAACTTTGGTTGGTTCAACGGTTTTCTGCAAATCGTTTTCTGATAATGAACCTATGACCGTCAAAGATTGTTCCTGCATTATTTTCAAATGCTCCATTAACTGCTTGGGTTCTGTCCTTCCAACCATATCCTTGGCAAAAGTATTGTAGTTACAGTGCTCTGTATATAGACGTAAATTTAGATTTTCAATCAACTCAGGAATATGACCAACTGTAGTCATTATCGTATGGTAATAAATACTGATTATTTGATGACCAAGCTGCCAGCTTATATTTGATTCAACTCCTTTAGCAATTGTGTCCCATTTCTCCGTTGGTATTGAAACAACTAGTTTGTTTGTCCACTCAAATGCACTTTCAGTTTGTTTTGATAGGGTTTGAAGTTCTCCCATTTTATTTGTTTTTATAGACATTCGCTAGAGTTTATGTATTCCAATGTATAAACTATCATCCTTGGAACAGATATAGTTTAATTAGAATTTGGAATTGTTTTATTCGCCAAAACATGCTTAATGTAATTTGAAATTTTGTTCATTCCCTTTCCTTCGGCCGTATCGACGTTTGAAAGAATTATGGCGGTAATTTCATCTTTCTCGAAATACATTAACTCACACTGAACACCATACCACCCCCCGGTATGGCCAACAATGGTTTGTTCCCATCGTTCATCCACCGAAATCCCCAACCCATAATTCGTGTAATATCCCTTTACCAGTGGTGACATCATTTTTTCTGTCAATGGTTGGGAAACCAATCGATAGTCTTTCAGGGCTTCAAAAAACCTTAATATGTCATTAGTAGTCGAATAATAGAAACCGGCAGGATTGGCAAATTCAAGAAAAGTATCGTTTTTGCTAAGATTGTCAGATTCCCCAAAATAACTGGTGTATCCACTCGCTTTATTCTTCACAATTGAATCAAGAGGTACTGCCACCGTGTTTTCCATCCCAGCGATTTTGAAAACATGGTTGTCCATATATTCATGGTAATCCTCTCCACTAAGGTTTTCTATTAAGAGACCTAAAACAATATACCCACCTGCGCTGTAGGCATATTTTGACCCGGGAGAAAATAATAGAGGTTCTGATGCAAAAAAGGGCAAGTAGTCTTTCACTTCTTTTATATCCAATTTCCCAATGTTTTTGGATTCATCTACAAAAAAATTGTTAAGCCCTGATGTATGTGCCAGAAGCTGATATGCAGTCACAGAATCTCGCACCGTCTGGTTTGGATAATCGGGCAAGTACTTTCCAATTGGAGTATCCAAGTTCAGTAGACCTTTGTCAACCAATTGAAGAGCTGCCACAGCGGTCATTGTCTTGGTGATGGATGCAGTATTAAATAGTGTATTGACTTTGTTTTTTACTTCATACTCAATACTAGAATATCCATAAGCTTTTTCAAATTGAATACTGTCGTTTTTTGCAAGTAAGACCACGCCAGAAAATTCGGGATAGGACAACTCTTCAAGATAATCAATGATATCGACAAGTTTTTCATCTTCAACCTGCGCAAAAAAAATGTTGGTTGAAAGAAAAAGTGATATAATGGTCATTATAAGACGCCCAGAACTCCCGTTTTTATAAACTATTTCATCTTCAATCATATTTCCAATATACGCAGTATTAAACAATTGAGTTAAAGCATGAGTAAAGAAATCGGTTATCATGAATTTTGGCAATGTGTGTGGTGATTTTGGGTAGCCGTATTTCCAATACTTTATTAGCCCTTCAATCAATTAGCTCTATTTCTTTAACTGGTCCAATCGGCTGATGGCATTCTGATTTTGTGGATTCAACTCCAAAGACCTTTCAAAGCTTTCAATTGCCTTTTTGTCATTTCCCATAAATAGATAGCCCTCAGCCAAACTATCATAAAGATTGGCGGAATTGG
>Ga0189278_10263_pt1 | contig 31013 bp, 32 predicted proteins | sample N26A9minimetaG_FD_130326 | JGI IMG/M metagenome (GOLD analysis project Ga0189278, IMG submission 130326) | Marine microbial communities from the Costa Rica Dome - N26 A9 mini metaG | ecosystem: Environmental > Aquatic > Marine > Oceanic > Photic zone | place: Costa Rica: the Eastern Pacific...
AATGACTCCTGATTTAACATTGCATCTCAACCGCCGCTTTATCGCTAAAAGGCGGTCATTGTGCCTCAGGTGGGTCAATTTTAAATTGTCGTTAGTGGGTCAGTTTTACATTGCCGGTGACACGTAGGCACCAATGCAGCGCGTATGGCTGTAGGGATGGGGGCACATGTCACCATCATAGACCGGTCGCTGACCCGCCTCAGGCAGCTTGATGATCTATTTCAGGGGCGCATTACTACGGCTTATGCCACGGAGGAGACTATTGAGGCGGAACTGCTGCAATCTGATCTTGTGGTGGGGGCGGTTCTGGTAGCGGGCGCTGCAGCTCCGAAGCTGGTATCGCGGGAGATGGTGACGCGAATGAAACAGGGGTCGGCGATGGTAGACGTGGCCATCGATCAGGGTGGTTGTTTCGAAACATCGCGCCCTACTACTCACGAGAATCCGACTTATCTGGTTGATGGGGTTGTGCATTATTGTGTGGCGAATATGCCTGGGGCGGTCGCGCGGACTTCGACGCTGGCGCTAAATAACGCGACGCTGCCGCATGTGTTGGCGATTGCCAATAAGGGGTGGGAGGCTGCGCTTGGGGATAATAAGCATTTGAGGGAAGGTTTGAATGTTTGTCGGGGGAAGGTGACGTATAAGGCTGTGGCGGAGGTTTTTGGGCTGGAGTATACGGCGGCGGAGAAGATGGTGGCTGGGGGTTGAGGGTTGGGTGTTTTTTATTGGTTTTGGTTGTGCTTTCGGGGTGTGGTTTTTCGCGTTTTGGGGATTGGCGGATTTGATAGTTCGGTTGTGCGCTTTTGTGGTTTTGAGGGTGAGGTCGGCATCTGTCAGTCTTCTTGCGAGCATACCTTGGATTGGCAAAATCTTTGGGTGCTGACTAACGCTAGGCTCACGCTCCGGTTTGGAGCTGCGAGGCAGCGGAAAATCGGTCGCTGTGCAGCCATTGGTTATGCCCCGTGACCACTATCTTGCTCCAGAGCTGAATTTGAGTCTCCATGTAAATATTTCCCTGATGCGCCTGAATAAAAACGCTGGTTCAAAGAGTGATCGATTTACCCGTATCTAGGTCATCAGAGATACGAAACCTGATCATTTCTGAAGAGACCACGATCAATCAACTCTTCTCCAGCCGCAGCCGCATCACTGGAAAAAAAAAGAATTCGCAAGTTCAGCTCGGCCCTTGAGAAACATACATAAGCTAGTTTTTCGGTGAGCTCCCTTTGCCGTTCAGTTGGCTCCCCTGCGACGCCCGGCGTCAGCACCTTGGAAAAACTGTAGGCGTTCCATGATGCTTCAACGTCGTCGATCACAACCAACACATTTTCATACTCTTCCCCTTTGACACCGTGCTGAGTGCTAAATGGGGAGTTCTCGTCCAGAAAATCTATATATTTCTCTAGTTCTTCAGCCCCAAGTTTGAAAAACTCATCGGCTAGCCAATCGCCTTTTTCACGCTGATGGTCATCGTTTCTCGTGTCAAATTCTTCCCGAGGGCCACGATCCAACTGATATTCGAGCCGCTCCGATATCGGATAAAGAGCATTGTCACGACAGTACTCGAGAATTTCACGTAAGGTACTAGTTGCCCACATATCCTCCAAAGTTTTGGAGTGCTGTGAAGCTCGAACAAGCATATCTTTTAGGGATTTGTCCTTGTTCTTTCCTTCATCTGCATATGCTGGGCTTGTCTTGCGTAGCGTTTCAATAGTCTTTTTCTCGTTTCCGGACCTGGAGGCCGCTACAAGTTGAAAAACCCCATCAACGAATGGCTTAAGCAGGTAGTGAGTACCATCCTCGTAATCTGACTGTGAACGCGAAGATGAGTATAAGCCGGTGAAAAGTTCATGGAGGTTGATGAATCCTAATCTGCGCGCAATCATTCGCCGAGCGAGGAATAGGTTTTTCGCATGCGGATTGTCTTTCCATCCCCAAAGTTCAACGGCCTGCGAAAATGTGGCCGTAACGTCATCCAGCTGCCCGGGTGTGTAGGTATTTCTTGGCCCATCGGGGATTGGCGCCTGTACGATGGTTATCAGAACGCTTCCGTCAACTTCAGCGTTCACCTCGCCGGGCACTTGCTGTAAATCCGTTCTAAAATTATTGAGAAGATCAATCACAGAGGTGGAGCAACGAAAATTTTCCTCCTTCGGTATCACTGTTGCACCTTCTGGGCCGGAAAAATCCCCCGCACGTTTATCGTAGATTTGCTGCATCGGATCACCGAAGTACCCAATAATAGGAAGCCCTTTATCTGAACAAATGGCGTTCAAGGCCACCATCACTTGGGGGAAAGTATCCTGAGCTTCATCAACGAATATATAGGGATATTTAAATCCAAGCCCCTTTCGTAAGACAGGTTTGTTCGAGATCAAATAAGATGCAATGTCGATCACATCATCATGATTCAACACACATTTCGAGTAGTCACTTATCATGGCTTGCTCATATGTAACTGGTGGCATTTCTTTCAACGCTTCCAACTCATGTACCAGGCGCTCTAGCTTCTTCCTTGCATTCTGTGCTCTCTGGGAGGGCCCGCCATTGTCATCATTCCGCGCTTTTTCCGCGTGACGCGGTATAATTTCCTCATAAAGTGCCTCACGTAGTGCACTCTGAAATCTAACAACCTCTCCCCAGAGAAATCCATGAAGTGTTGAAACGAAGAAAAGGTCATCAAAGCCAAGCCGAGACGAGATCACATCGACCGCGCGGTTCGTGTATGTGATGCACACAACACGTTGCCCGTTTTTTCGAAGTTCTTTGCCGTTCTTGTCCCTTATTTTCTTAAGTGCTTCGACGAGAGAGGTGGTCTTTCCGGAGCCTGCGCCAGCGATAACCGAAAAAGAAGTCTCGGAGTCTATGCAAGCCGCTATTTTCTTATCTGCCTCCGTCGATTTAAACATAGTATTCATTAGCGCTTTCCCTGTTTCTGGGAGAGATTCCCATCAAGCCATTGCAGGCCTTCAGCGATGTAGAATGGTACTTTCCAGTATCTGGCAGCATCACTTTGGGCGGGATTTCCTCCCTCATTTTGCTGCGTTGTGGGCTCATAACTCAGAACATCCATCGCAAATTCAGTTTTCTTGAATGTGGAGCTTTTTATGCGTTCCCATACAGCTTGGTGCAATTTGGTCGGGTCGTCGGGAAGGCTTATGCCGATACTCAACCTGTCCTCCTGAAAAAAAACAAGATTTTCATAAACGAAAGCCTCTTCAAGAGTCCTCCCGTGGAACAAGTGCAGTTGGCCTCCACCGTCGTCTACCTCAACCGGCTTCTGATAGGAGATAAAACGCATTCCATCGGCCTGCAGGCATTCATCATATGTCTTGGCAGACAGTTCCTGGACTTCAGTTTCTTTGAAAAAGTAACCAAGAGTTGCGTTGGATGATACTGCTCCTTTGTCAGTGGCAATGCAGTTTTTACGTTTATTTGCGGGATCAACGGAGTCGATGTCCGTGATAACCAGATACGGAATCTCCAGGAACTCCAACAATCCAGCGAAGCGCATACCGTAAGCCCCACCGACCTCCAAAACGGTCAGATACTTTTTGTTCAGGTTTCCGGCTACGAGATCGATCATCCGCGGCAATAGAAGCTTTTCTACGGCCCCCTCCACAAGAATTGCTGCATCAGAAAAGAACAAATCACAATGGGTAAGTCGTAGATACTTCTTGAGAAATGACAATGCTTCCTCGGTTGAAACAGTTTGGCCGTCTACATCAATAGGGGCAGGTTGAAACTGCCTCAGGCTGTGCACCGTCGTCCCATGAAATTCTTTACCTTCTTCTCCTTCGTCAACGAGCTTCCGGCGGAAGTATCGGATCTTCGAGAAATCGACAGTATCCAGGATATGTGAAGAGTGTGTTGTGATAGCGAGCTGTGGTTTGTCTTCCCCTGCCGGTGTCCCGGCAGTCAGAACATCCCACATCTGGCGAATAAAAGTTTGCTGGACTTGAGCATGCAAATGAACCTCTGGCTCTTCAATAAAAATTATCTGACACAGCGGACGATTTTCCTCGGTGGCCAGCCATTGCCTGTAGAAGTGGTCAATCTGGATTGCCATAAATACGAGATTCTTGAAGCCGAGTCCATTGTAGGCTTCGGGGAGTTCATGGTCGGTGTTGGCGTCTACATAGAATAACTCAGTGTTTCCACGCAACGCGGCCTCCGAACTGAGCGTTGAAACAACTCTCATCGCGCGGTCGTTGTCAGAAGGAAGCCCTAGCCCTCCAATCATTTTCATCAACGGCTCAAAACGTTTGCCATAATGTTTCGTCAAGTTTTCGTTGTTCTCTTCAATTACAGCGATGGCTTCCTCGGCAAGCTCCGCTTGCTCAAGGTTTCGTCTGTAGTAAGTTGCAAAGGCTTCCGATAACCTGTTGCTTCTTGTTGCGTTCTCGTCATCGATGTTCCGCTGTGCGTCAACGAAATCAACGCGAAGTAAAGAATTTAAGATCTTCTTCCCGCTTTTGGGATCAACGGGAGTCGCGATAAGCCCCTCCTGGCTGTTTTCCAGTGAAAACACCTGAATGCAGAAATACTTTCTAAGATTGTCCTCTATATCAAGAAAATGGCTTAATGGGCGTTTTCGCATACCATCTTCCCCTTTGGGAAAAGCTTTGTCGAACTGCTCCCAAAGCTTGGCAGCATCTTCTGCTGTGAATGCGCAGCGCATACCGATTTCTGAAAAATCTGATGACAGACTTGTGGCAAGATCGAATACACGTCCGAAGGAAATAGATTCCGGATCAACTTGGAACCAAAGATCAAGCTCTAGAGACGGCAGGCTTATATCTTGAGTCGGATCATATTTATCAATACTCAAAATGCAACTCATCGAAAAGTCGTGAATCTTGAAATCACGGCTCCCCAAAAAGCTTCTAATAGCGGCAGTTGCAGAGGTCTTGCCACTATTATTTGGGCCAACGAAGACAGTTTCTTTGTCTTCGAAATCAATTGTCACATCCCTAAGGCGACGGAAATTTCTTATCGAAACACTGTGTAGTCGCATGCAATTCCTCTGCTATTTTCTACCATGAAATCACCATTTAAAGTGGCGACCTAGAATGTTTTTTCGGATCGAGCTCTTCCACAAGTTGCGGGTTTAGTGCGAAATTCTCTCAAGGCATAACGCTGAGATAAACGGCCATGCTGCGGCCAAAAAAATTTATCCGTGTGCATAGCACCAGTCTCTCGCGCGCGGGTTGTTTGCATGGTCCGTTTCATCGACTTGTTGGACAATCCCTGGCACTGATACTTGTTTATAGGAATTTCCTTTTGCTTTTCGGCGAACGTAGCGTCTGAATCGAATTGCCATGGATTGACTGCACGTTTTGCACAGCAGCTCTGCCATGCTTGACGATCGGCTCTTTGTCCCTGTTTCGCTGCCAACGCTATCACCCAGCCTCTCCCGACAACTATTCCTTTTATCTCTGGCTGCAGAACCATAAAGCCCATAATACCTGATGGTGTGAAGCCCTGGCTCTGGCACATGCAACAACAACCGGCCAATAAACTCCATCGGGGCCAGTGTCAGTGTTTTGTGTCGCTGATCCCTATGGTCTTTATACACAAAGCTGATGTTCTGGTCATCACATCGGCCTATCTGCGCCGGGTGTATTGGACCACCTTTGAGGTATTTAGACAGATACACCATGACGCCTTTGCCATGACTGTACTGCTCTTCAACCCGAACGCTCCATGCCTTTTTGTACAACTGCGCATGCGTGATATAAAAATCTGTTCGCTCCATCGACGGAGGCAGGACAAGTTCCCCAGCCTCATAGGCCTGCTTCAGCAGCGCCTGCAGCTTGCCCCGGTACAGCGCCTTTAGAACATGGATCGGTAGTAAATATTCACCGCTATCTTTCCACCGGCCAAGCGAATCAATTCCGCCAGCTGTCACAACCGCGTGGATATGCGGATGCAAATTTAATCGCCTGCCCCAGGTGTGCAATGCCAACACCAATCCGGGCATCACACCCTGATGCCGTTCATCACGCATCAGTGTCAGCACAGTTTCCTTGACCGCCTGGAACAGTGCTTGAGTAAACCATCTTTTGTTGTACCGCCACAGCACCCGGTATTCGGATGGCAATGTAAAAACCATGTGGAAGTGCGGGCAATTCAACAGTCTGTTTTTCTGTTCATCTATCCAGATGCGTTTACTGTTACGGGCACACAAATAACAACTACGATGTCGGCAAGCATGGTGCTGTTCATGGACTTCATGTCCGTGCTCACACGCATAATAGCTTGTACCCAGCCGACCGCTTCGGCAGTCAACAATCGAATCGATTGCTCTACAGTGACTTGACGGCAGTCGTTTTTGTGCTAAAACATTCCTGTAGCTGCGAAAAATATTCTGCAGCAACCGGTGGTTTGATACATCCATGTATCATCTCCATCGTTTCTCTTCTGTCCTATCCGGTTATAGCTTCCGCGCAGCGGATTTGTTCAACAGTTGTATAGTGCGCATGCTCAGAATCTCAAAGTTACTGCACACTATCTCAATAAGATCCTTTCTTAATTTGTCGCCCTAACCTTCCGAGTCGACAAAACTATTTTTCGGATCGGTTACTCAATCAGCGATTCGACGAGCGCCCATGCTATTGGTTATGTGCGCTTGCACCCTATTTCCGAAGATCCGGGCACGCTACCGCCCTACGGGTGACTCCGTATGGACTGGACACCTGCGTATTGGATGCGGCCGAGGTTGAGAGCAATTGCCGAATATGTCCAGATTCAGGGGGTTATGACAATTAGACATATGGCTAATAGAGGGATTTGTGCGATGAATCACATTTTGGAGGACTTCAGGTTAAACCCGGCATGATTGATTCGTAATCCGCATTGGCGGATTACTCACCCCTTCGGGGCGCCCTGGCGGGGCGTCCAAATCGCATGCGATTTGTCGAACATATGTTCTCTCGTAGCCAGGTAAACCCTGCAGATACAAAAAAGCCCGCGCAAGGCGGGCTTTTTTGTATCTGTATGGCGCACCCGGCATGATTCGAACATGCGACCACCTGATTCGTAGTCATGCGGCTGTTTTTTAAGGCATTGTTTTTGTTATAAATTGTGGATGCCCGTTGCAACCCGCATGCACAACAAAGCACAACAATGCACGATCTGTCCCGCAAAACTCCCGCACGAAATCGGGAGTGGAGCCGTGCGGGACTTTCGATACCCACTTGCACAACTCATTGACTTGCTAATTCGTACAGTGCCAAATTCCAGCAATGTAACCAGGGAGGAGCGTCATCGTGGAGAAAAACTGGGGCTTGATATTTCTGACGGTATTGTCATTGACGGTAGCGCTGATGGCCCTGTCTTATGATGGCGTCATTTTCTTCGATACTTCGATTACCGATTGGATAATTGCCGTAAGTTCAATCGGAGGTGTACTGGTGGCAATAGTCGCTGCTGGATACCTGCGCGATACACTGTCTGCTGCGCAGCAGAGCAATAACCTAATTGCCTTGCAATTGCGCTCGAACAACCCTGTGGTATTGTGCGATGGCTTTACTGACTTCGAGTGTTTCAAAATTGAGACAACACGAACGGAATATGACGTGGCCTGCGAGGTTATCTGGCGCAATCTCGGGAAACAGCCAGCTTTAAACGTGCGCTTCAAGTCAGTTGGCAAGGCCTCGAGCAAAGAAGCCATTGACTACCAAACCGTAGCAGAATCATTGAGGGACGCTGAGGGTGACGTAATCCCGGAATCTCAGTTACTCCACCAGGAGCTGCACATCAGGTTTGTTATTTCAGAAGATCCGGAAACTTATCAAGAAATCAGAAACCCATATTTTTCTGTACTGGCCGTGTATAAGGATGGCCATGGCTCAGCTCGAATTGTAGAGCATGGCTTCATGGCATACTGGGCGCAGCCTGAGGGGCCGACGGGGCAAAGATTTTTACGCTTACGACAGTCAGGGCCGGACAATGAAGACACCCTTTTAACCGATTAGAAACCACTCCCTCTGACACAATTTATTACAAAATAATCGCTAAATCAGTCCTGCTATGAACCCCTGGAGCAATAAATACATTTGGTTATGACTGGAGCTCACCAGTCACCGAGACTTGTGTCTGAAACAGCCTGACGCAAGCGCTTTGGAACAGTGCTGACTGGGGTTTATCAACGATGAAAATCAAAGTCGATCGAGACACGATAATCATGATAGTGGTTGTACTGATAATACTACTGTAAAGCAGATGGAAGAAGAGAGCCCACGCCGCAGCATATCAGGCTGCGGCCAGCCTCTCGACTATAAAACTAAGCCATCGCGCTCAGAAATGGCAAATATCGCGGTCAGTTCAGCAAATCCACACGAGCAGCAGTCGTCACCACGCCGCTATAACTGGCCGTAGGTGTAATGACGATCTTGCGGTTTGTGCCGTCACTTGCGGGATTGGCAATGGTGATATTGGTCCAGTCTGTGCCGATGGTCACCGCTGCCGCGTATCGGTCAACGTCCACACCGTCACCGATGTTGAAAGTTGCTGATACAGTGGCCTTCATGCGCAGAGTCACCCCTGCGTCAGCGGGAACGATATGCCAGTCCACATTCTGCAATGGCTGGCCGATGGCCGACGAGCTGAACGTGTTTGTGCCATAAAGCATCCCGGTGCGCTTTGGCTCTTGCGCTCTGGCGCCGTTAGGCAGGAATACATGAGCCTTATTAACAGACTCAAGCCACTGGCCGGGCGTGAGCTGGATATCTGCTGGCGTGAGGCGAGCGGTTTGTCCGATATTTACAAAGTCGACCCCTTTGATGTAGACCACATCATCGAGTGCCGCGAATGAATTTGAGGTTCCATCAACCATCACCAAAAATAGGCGACTAGACACTCCGGGTATGACGTCCAACTGAATAGTTGTCACTTGATTCACGACTGCCTGAATATCTCCAACAGCCTGTGACCCACCATCGGACAAGTAGAATCTTAACCCGTCACATGCGGAATTGGTGTTCGGGATGAAATATGTGAGAGGTATTTTTGTCCTCTTTCCGGCAGGCAGATAAACCCCACCACGAGCACGGTGCTGCCCATTGGTGCTGATCGAAGACTTTATCTCAAGCCAGTCGTTCTGACCACCGGGCCCATCTACGTTGCCTGATACTGTAGCGTTTTCGGCGTTTGCCCAATTATCTGAGCCGCCACCGAAGTTGCTTGAGTAGAATGGCGTCTGACTCGCATTCCGATCCGCCTCAGCTACACCCTCTTTGAAATACAGAGCAGCCTCACTCTGAGTCAACGACCGATTGAGCGCTTGGAACCTTCCGAGGCGACCTGGCGAATTCTGTGATGCACTACCCAGTAAATACGGCATTATTCAGACTCCTGCGGTTCGGTTGTCAGGTTGAGGCGCTCGATAGCTTCACGCCATTCTTGAGTTGATACATCGGCGCCAGAGAGCAGCAGGGTGATCTGCTCGACGGTCGCATCCGCTTCCGGGTTATCCGAGTTGATCGCCTCGACCAGTGCCTCCAGATCCCCCTCATGCTCGACTGGCTCCTCGCCTGAGTAGTCTGTGTACGGGAGCTGATCGGCAATAGCGCCGTTGATCATGCCGGTGCTGATGTAGTGTGTGACATCTGATCCAGTGTAAAGCGGTACTGTGAACATGCCCTGACCGCCTGGCCACGTATCAGCCAAAGCCCGGACAGCAGGAGCGATGGACGCTGAGACAATCAATGTGCGAAATTTGTCCATTGCTTAGGCTCCTGTGTTGAGGGTGACTGGCTTGATCGAAACGTTGTCATAAGTTGAGGTTAAGTTGCCCAGATTTTGCTCAGTTAGCAAAATTCGTGTTGACGATGCATTAGCCGTAAAGAAAGAGCGAGCTGATGTGTTATCGTTCACAAATATGAGTTGTATGAGCTGACCATCACCAGGTAGCTCGGGGCTTCCGGTCTGGATTCTTACTCGCGCTTCTCCGCCGTCCTCGATACAATCTACCGACAACAAGTAAGTTACCGCTGCTGTTGTCGGGAAGGACTGATTGGCATTACCCCCGTTCAACGAAGAATTGCTTGTAATATCGATGGCCCCAGAAGGGTTCCATGCGATAGTGCCACCTCGCGCTGCGCTCCAGCCGGTAGTGTTAGTGTCAAACGTGCCATTTGTGACAAGCTCGGCGCCAAGCTCAAATACCCCTGGCGCTCCACGCGCCTTGAAGTAATTGATCAGCGCCGTTCGCTCTGGTGTGGTGATTGCTCGGTTGATAACAAAAACCCCGATCAAAGACCCTACCAACGTCAGCGCGCCTACTGGACCACCTGTGTATCCGGTTGCTCCCAGATTCAACAGGCCAGCAGAGACTGTCAGGGAGTCGATCCAGATGCCGTTCGTGCCAGCCAGTACAATGGTGCCATTAGTGATCGCGGGGACCGTGCCGCCAAGGATGTCGTCAGAACCGTCGAAGAATGCGTACCAGACATCGGGGATGCCGGATTCTGTTATGTCGCGGTTTGTAAGACCTACTTCCTGATAATCGTTACTCACCAATCCAGATTCATACTGAGGTTCACGGATAAGCACACCGCTTACTCCATCACCAGTGAATTCAGCAGTACCCCAAAAAATATCGGTGGCCGGGGTGCCAGACGGCGAAGGGCCAATCAGCAGGTTGTCAATAGCATTGGACCCGGTATTGGTCCAATGAATTTCACATTCCCACCAACCTTCTTCACCTTCTACTTCAGTGGCAACAGCAGACAAGGTTCCATAAGCACCGAGTCTCTGAACAGTGGCGCCAGTTGTCAGGTCAAATGTGTAGTAGACTGCCGCACTGTTGCTGCCTTTGAAAGCGGTTAATGTAAGAAAGTTATACCCATCCGCTTTTGCCTTGAACTTGTATGAATAAGGCGCGGATAGCGTTGACGATACATTTCTGTAAAGAACATGGCGACCATTTACGGCTGTAGCGACTAACTTGAAAACATTTCTGCCGTGTGTGGACTTAAACTCAACCTGAGATTTAGTCACATTGGTAGTTTGCCATACGCTGTCCATCAACCGTTCTGTTCGATCAAGCAGATTTCTACGTCCTGTAGACGGCACCCGCCCTGCCAACGGTCTTGACGTAGCAGTAGCCTGACTGAAGTTGACACCGTTGGTGCTCAGATCGCGCAGCAAGCCAATCGCATCACCCGGATTCTCAACTTTCGCCACGCCAGCGTTCGTCAGAGTAGAATGGCCAGGGGATACCAGCAGCAAAAAGCCGCTTGTTGAATTGAGCAGGTTGCGCACGTAAAGGTCACTGAAGGCGCTGACTTTTACGGTATCAAACAACACACCGTTAACCATGAAGTACACGGTCACCGTATCGGCCTGGTTGTCGTTACGGTCGAGCTGGATGGTCACGTAGTCGCCGTAAACTGACAGGCGTGCCGTTGTCTCGTAAACACCGTAGCAGTTCAGGCGAATCTTGCGATCAGTCGTGATGTAGATACCCTGTACGCCGTCCTCATAGACAATGATCTCGCGGGTAAGGGTCTCAGGAATAAACACATCGAAAAGACGGGCCATGGCTGGCGTGAATGCGTACTGCGTGTTGTCAGGGATCAGCGCACCTGTGACAGCGCCAGCGGTGTCAACAGCGTTACCGGGATATGCGGCACTCTGAATCCAGTGTGGGTCAATCTTGCCGTTGCTGCGGGCAATCGGCACTTGGTTCGCTGCCGGGTCATAGGATACATCGCCGGATACGGTAACAGCCTGAGCCTGGCCAGCTGCAGCCTCTGCAGCAAGTTCATGGGCTTCGGCCTGGTTCTTTGCTGCCGTCGCCAAGGTGTTCTGCTGGGTGGCAATAACGGCCTGCCCTGTCGCGGTGCCTGCAGCCGTTTCAGCGTCGTCTTTGTATCCCTCGGCCAGATTCACCTGATCGCGCAGATACTTCGCGTCAGTCTTGCGCGTAGGGCGCAGCAATGATGCTTGTGTCATGGTTGCCTACTCCTTATGCCGCCTCAACAGCGCCGCCAGCAAGGAAGTCCACACCAGCAGCGCTGGCCTTCACCTGGATGGTCTGCACACCGGTTACCGGAATGGATTTGATATCGAGCACAAAAGCGTCTTTACCCTCCAGAGCATTCTCTGGGAGGATCGTGGCCAGCTTGTTGCCAGACCCATCTGAAAGCCGAACCTCGACGGTCGCGGATGTCGCTGCCGTGTTGGCGATTGAAAGCGTGGCGACTATCGAGGGCTCGGCCACAAGATCCGTCCAAGTGTCATTCGTGTAGCTGTCCAGTGGCCAATTTTTAGCGTTGTTTGGATTCATGCTCATACTCCCAGCCAGTAAAGTGTGTTGATGCGTTCAGCGGCCTGGACTGCTTCGTCGCGGGCTGCAGTGGTAGTTGCTTTGTCCTGGGCAACGACAGTTCGATCTTGTCCGGTAGCCTGACGATCCAGCGCGGTCTGTGCTGCGTCCTCAGTCGTCTGCTGTGCCTTGGCTGCTGCGATGGCGGCACTCAGGGAGGCGGCAGTGCTGTATTCGGTGGTGATCGGTAGCACGTCCACCAGCTGCTGCAAAGTGGTGTCCGCCTCGGGCATCTGAATGGTGGCCGTGGCAATCAGAGCGCCAGCAGTTGACCTGATCGTGATCTGGTAGCGGCTGTCCTGGGTGCCTATCAGGTTACTCACCAGGTCCAAGGCTGCCATCCCACCCTCGCCAGTTATTGCGGAAAGGGTTTTCGGCAGAAAGGCTCCCTCTTCCGTATAGTCGGCTTTGTTCAGTGTCGCGGTGACTTTGGCGCCAGCCATAGCTTCGCCATCTGAGCCGAACACCGGCACAGTCAATGTGTAGGTCGTGAGCATGGTCAGCCCTCAGATTCCGAGCCAGTGGAAGGTGCGCATCGTGCGCTTAAATTCTTCGTTGTCCGCCAGCACCGCCGCGGTGGCCGCAGCGACCGCAGGGTCAATCAGTTCATCTTTCTGCGAGGGTGTCAGGTCGCTCCAAACGAGCGGACTTCCCTTTAACCGGCTCTCAAAATCGCGCAGATCAGCGATCTGAGCCGCGGCAACGCCCCCGAGGACAGCCTCGACATAGATGCGCGCAATCGGGAGCGCACCGATCGGCAATGCTGCGTCGGTGCCTGGATCATATGGCGTTGTGACAACACCATTGAGATCGTAGTCATCTTTAATTGCAGATGACGGTGTGCCGGCCGCCACGTTAAGCCCAGCGCCAGCTGGCCCGACATACACATAAGCGATGTCATAACGTGCCAGGCCTTCAGGTGGCGGAGGCTCAAGAGTGTAGTCGGCATCGAGGGCGGCGAAAGCACCGTCCTTAATACTGGCAAGGTTTGGATATTGCCAATACTTTACTGGTGAGGCTTCAGCGTCAGGGTTGTGATGCTCTTCATCCCCGGTCGCCTGCCCCTCCATTCTGATAACCCAGTCAGCATCGCTGGCACCAGGTGTAATCAGACAGCCAAACACTACTATCTGGCCGACGGCGGCGTAGATCAGCGGTGTCGGCGTGATCGAAAACTGGCGGGTTTCAAGTCCAGTAACACGCTGCTCTATGTTACTGAATCGCTGCGCTGTGCTACTCATTTGGAGTCACTCGAAGTTGCCCGCTTTTTGCGAGAAGGTTTCGGCTCTCTAACCATTGGCTGCACTTCAACATTAACCAGCGTCAGTATCCCGCTCGCTAACTCCGGTGTTAGCTTGGCGTTGATGTTGCGCTCAAGACTGACCTGCAGCAATTCCATTACCCGGGCATGTTCTACGGGTGTCATGCGGCCTCCATCTGATCCAGTATGTGAAACAAGTCCTGCTCTCGGAACGAACCGGCTGGTTTGCCTGGCGCCCACTCTGGGCTTTCCGCCATCAGCTCGTTGTACTGATCACCGCGAATCGTCGTGTAGACAGTAGCGCCGACAACCGGAACGAGCTCTCCGCCATCTTCTGTCGCCGGTGCGACGCCAACCTGAACGACACGATGCACATAGCTCACCGAAACCGCGACAACCATTTCAGTTATAAGCTGCCCGCCCGGGCCCTGAATTTGCCTGCTCATTTATGCCAACCTGAATCTGAATTCGTATGTGCCGACGAAGGTGTTTGTTGCGTGATCCCAGATATCTATCAGATGCCCTGCGACTCTCGCCTTGGTGATGTGACCTACAATATTCAATGCAGGCCCTCCGCCAGTGTTGGAGGCCTCAACAGCAGCATTAACCGAGCTGGCAGTCACACCCAGGACACCGACACCACTTGAAGAGACGCCTACAACGCCAGAGGTATCAATAGAGGTGCCGATTACACCCCGAACGCCAGACGACGAAGCCACGCCAACGATGCACCCGTTGCCTTGCGATGATGAGGTCGAACCAGTCGCATACATTTGCCCGCCGGTGACAACATCGCCACCCCAACTAGAACTGCCAGTGACTGCATTTATCACCAACGTCGGCGCGCCACTTTGATAAGCGCGCAGGCCTGCGTCATCAAACACGATTCCGTTCAATGGGTTTGTGCCGCTGACTATCAGCTTTTGCGTACTGATGGATCGGACGTAGTCGGAAACGTTGTCGAGTGCCCCATAGGCTCTTTCAGCGCCGGCCCTCTGATCGAAAGTAGTTCGGAAGTACGCAGAGCCATCCGCGATGTCGTCCAAGTCGCCAAATATCTGGTCGAGCGCGACGTTGTGTACGTTGCCAATCAGGCCTGCATGGTCGCCGCCGAGTTGAGCGTTGTCCTTGATGTTGCCCAGAGTTACACCGCCTACGGTTACAGAGTCAGCAATCACGCTGCCGGCCGTAATCGTTCCGGACAGTGTGAGGTCCTCACCGTCGTACAAAAACTTTGGACTGGCACTACCACCCATCACCAGGGTGCTGTTATCGAGATCCCAGGCGCTGCCCTCGTCAGCTCCGTAGTTATTACTTTTGATCTGGCCTGTCTGTATGACATTGCCGCGGATAATTGTGAGTTTCGCGGGTGCCGCACCTGGATTGGTACCGTTGTATTCGCCGAACACATCAGCGATCGTTACTGTGCCAGCCAACACGATATCCCGCGCCTGAATCTTGATCGCCTCGGGCGAAATCGCAATCAGGCTACGGACCGCTCCACTATCGGCTTTGCGCTCTACCAGCGTTTCCAGATTCGCCAGGCGCTGAGCAAGGTCCTGGATGATTAAGTTGGGGTTTTCTGCTGCGCCTGGCAAGGTGACCGGTGCGGACTGCCGGATCGACATGCCGATGGACTTTTGACCACGAACTATCATGCCGGCCCCGCTATCGTCAGTGGCACAATATTGCTGCGAACGTACTGAGTTGCACTGCCATCGGTTGCCCTTCGCGCCAGACAACAGCTGACAGACGCCCAAGCCATGTCGCTCGGGATATTCACAGGGATTGTCCCGGCGTACACGTACCGCCCTTCGATAAACTGGAAGTCACTCACCATGATCTCGACGGCGTTCGTAAGCGGACCCAGGGCCGGGTAATAGTGTGCGAGCTGGCCGGACTGGTTTGCCTGGACCGATCCTTCTGCGGCACGCTGCTCGACCACCACAAAATACTGCCCGTCAAAGTCTATGCCGCCATGGCGGATCACTTCACCGTTAACCCACAGCAAGCTGAACTCAGGGAGTCGGCTGTCCGCGTAGTCCAGCTCAACCACCTGAATGGTGTCGCCGGGTGCCGGCACAAACGGAAATTCGTCAGAGCGCGACAATACAAATTCCGAGGTGCTCGATTCAGCGACCTTGAAGAAACGCGTATTGCCATTGCCAGGAGATTCGATCGCGATCCACCACATGCCTGACAGGTCGATATCTATTCCAGGATTCGAAAATCGAACACGCTGCGCCGTGCTGCCCGCAGCCACATCAAGACTGAACGTGCCTGCAATTGATTCGTTAGGGTCGATATACAGCTTGCTGCCAGCGTCGGTTGTGATCTGAAGCGTGGCCGGCGCCTCAGCTGCTGAATAGAACAGTAGGAACCGATCAGGCGCGGCGCCAGCAGCCTCATAACCTACACTGACCCGTATATCAGCAGTGGCTTTTTCCGGATCGGGCGTGATGAACAGTAATGGATCAATCGGATCTGGTAGACCTATGGTGGCGATAGCTTCGAATGTTCCGAGGCTGGTGATCTGGGCCTCTGCCCAATCGCTGAAGACTTCGCCCTGGATGTAGACGGAGCGCACTCGCACTTGATGAACGCCTATCTCCGCTGTTTGCCATTCCCAGCGTGACTCAAGAGCGTTATACAGTGGCTGCCAATCAGCGTGACGGGCGAGCTTGTACTGAGCCTCGAACGTCTTAATGTGATAGTCGTCCTCATCATGTGAGAACTCAAATACCAGGTTGGTTGCATAGTCACCGCTTGAGGAGAGCGCGAGCTCTGCGGTCAAGGATAAATCAGTGGGTGAGTTGATCGAATACTGTCCAACCGTGCCCGACCAATACTTCCAAGGCCCCCTCGCTCGACCAACACCAGCAACTCGAATATCTATGTCCCCGACAGGGGCCTGCCGGATGTACTGCGTGTTTGTGGTGGTCGTCCACTGCTCCCATGTAGATCCACCATCGAGGCTGCGCTCAACTACATATTCGGTTGCACCCGGTGCCGGCGACCAGGCAATGTGCAAAATTGCCGGATTGCTTATGTTCTCCACCATTAATGTGCGAATGACAGGCGCATCGGGGTTACTGGCTATCGGCGCCGGCGTGATATCTGCAGGGACGTCCACCTGGTCGACGGTGTGCACTGAATCCACTACACCGAGACACACCAGCTCGACTTCGTAACGCCCCCGTGGACGCATTTCTTTGACCAGGAACTCACTCAATACGGAGCCAACAACGCCAAACTGATACAGGGTGCGCACCATGTCGCCACCGGTTTCCGGCGTCCAATCCAGCGCCTCGCTTAACACAACCTGATTAGCTGCAGGGCCTGCAGTTACCAGATGAGGACCGTCGACACTTCCGTTGGGTTTCCTGAGTCTGATCGCGTGGCCGGCAGACGGTGTCCAGCTCAACGGCTCAGACAACGTGAGCAACGTTCCGGAGACGGCAACAACATCACCGCCCTGGTCATATCGAAAATCCTCATTCACCACAGCAACCAGGTCACCCTGCTGCGGGATATAGCCCTCAAGCTCTGTCACGAATTTGCAAGTCTTGCGCTGCTTGCGCTCAACCTCAGCATCATAGATGCCCTCGCGAAACGCCTGGGCCCGGTTGATGATGCCGTTGTAGCGCACACGCTTCGGGTTGGTTCCAGCGCTGCCCGGGGGCTGACACAACACCTGGTGCACTTGCCAGCCATAGTCAGGATCTACATACTCAGCCAGAACGCTGTCCGGAGACTCTTCGTTCAGCAGCTGGTATTCCACACTGAAGTCACGCAGATTCTTGCGGTTGAAAATGGTTGCCGGCACAGTTTGCGGCGCAGCACGCACGAAACTGATCACCTGGTTGTTCATAACTGGGAAAGCTCGGCCAGCGCGAGCAGCCACCTTCAGTGCGTCCCACATGGTTGTGGTCACATCAAACCGGTAATCGAATGTGTCTTCGCGATCGGTCCAGACACTGTCCAGCGCCAGTAATTTATCAAGATCAATGAGCGCATCAGCGCGAGCAGCGCCGTACTCAGACCGAATGATGTCCGCTAGCGCCCAAGCTATAGAGCGCGTTGCAGCTGGAGCGGACCAATTCTCTCCATCCCAGGCAGGTAGCTTGCGGGTACCGACGACATTGAACCGCCGGCTGGAGTTCTGGTTCAGGTTGCCAGTAGCCCTAGCACGAACCGCCAGCACAGTAATGCCCTCATAAGTCGCCGCATCATCCTCGAGATACGCGCGCAGCGCCTCCCACACGCAGCGGGTGAACATTTTCGGTCCAGTCTGGCTGATTTCATCGCGACGAATGCGCACTTCATAGCGGCCGGGTGACACACTCACGGAGCGCGTCAGGCGCTTCGGTACCCGCGTCGCATCCGTGATCTCTTCATTGATGAACGTTGTCCAGGAGCCAGTTGGTGCGCCACTGGCATCGATGGCACGATACTCCCCGATGACAGTGGTAATCGCGGGGTCGGTGTCCCCTTCGCTGCGCGCCCGGAACAGGCCCTGATCCCACACCAGGTCGATCTCGATACGGTTGGCCTCGGTGCCGGAGGCAGATGCAATGAATGGGCCCGAGAATGTTTCGCTGAGCTCTTGGCCGCCAACCTCCGCAGATGTCACGACGTTCGTCGGAAAAAGCGTGACCGGTTCGTCGTAGTAATACTCGAAATCAATCTCGGTGAAATTCTCCACGACCGTGTCATCGATCTGCAGGTCCTCGAGCTCGTATTCACCGGCACCTACACAAAACAACTGGTAGAGATACTGATCGTTGTTAGCATAGGTGCTGAATGGCTGGGCAATCAGATCAGGCCAGATCCGATGCCGGCCATACTGCACTGGCACAACCGCGCCCAGGCGCGCTTCATTCGACTGGGCATTGATCGAATAAGTCGGGCTTTCCTCTGGCGTGTTTGGCGTATTGGGGCGCGTGACCAGAGAGTAGACGACCGAACCCAGCGCCAGCGCCGTGTTGATCACGGTGAACACTGTCATTGGATCACCTGGCTTCAGCACGATGTGGATCTGCTTACAGGCGAGATCTTCGTGCCAGCGATCTGGATGCAGCGCCTCACCATCCATCATCACAGCAGCTACTACCCACTCGCGGCCGCGGTAATGCATTTCAAACCAGTCAGCAAAACAGGTGCCCGGGGCTGGACTGTGAAACGCGCGATCGTGCTGCAGGTCGAAGCCGTTCTGGTACTCAGTGATCAGCATGGATGTATCGATAGTAAGTGATGTGCTGGAAGTTCATGCGGCGCAGTCCACCCAAGTCATTGCAGAGCACTCCCTGGGGCGTCGCATGCAAAACTTTTCCACCATCGACACCCAGCCAGACACCAACGTGATAGGCCTCCCCTGCTCGGCGCATAACAACCGCATCAAAGTCCTGCGGCTCAGAAACCTCTTGCCATTCAGCAGAGAGCACTGCGCCACTGATCGCCGCATTGATGCGTGCAAGTTGTCCCTGATAGTCATCGAATCGTGGCAGGTCGATACCGCCATGATGTTTCGCGATGTGCCAGACAAGGCCATAGCAATCGAAGAAACCGTCATCACCATAGGCATCATGGCGGAACTTCGCGGTCAGATAATTGTGGATGAAACCGTAATTCATCGGGCCAGCCCTGGATGATCGAACGTGTTGTAAACCCAGCCTGGGAACTTGCGATTGATGTTGTCAGCATTCCTGGCCTTAGCACGTAAGCTGACGTGGTCGGCTACAGCGCTTTCGATATTTAACCTGGTGGGCGGGTTGATCGCTGGGGCGCTGGTATCAGTGCTGAGGTAGACCCGGAAGATCAATGTGACCGGTCCCGGATTCAATATAGCTATTTCCATCCGATCGGCAGCGACCTGATCGATGTTTGTGATATTCACATCGATCACTTCAGTGCCGCCGTTATTTGCGTTGGGCAAAACCAGTTCAAAATACGCAGGCTGAAACGTCACTTCTTCGCTGGCATTAAGTGGAGCGCTAGCCTCTAGCGTTGCTGCAAAGGCTTCGAGCTGATTGGTGACACGGATCGGAGCAGGAAAACTGTCATGCAGCACTTCCAACGTCTCGACGACAACGACACCACCGGGCGCCGATGCTCGCACAGTATTGAGGTCACTCATGCCAGTGCTGCATCCAGAGCGCTTTCAGATGGTATCGAGTCGGTGCGCTGAACGACAGAGAAGGACACGCGCACATACTTATTCTGCTGCGGCTGTGCCTGATACATACCAGTCATCTTGACCTCTTCCCACTGAAGCCCAGCGCCAGCTCTCACCTGAAAATTAAACCAGTCACTACCATTGGCAATCTTGTGCTTATGCCAGGACTGGAACAGCAGGAAGATTGCATTCGACATGAGCACTGAAAACGAACCTGTCAGGACAGGATTCAGAAAACGTTGACGAGACTTAAAACCATCTTCCATAGGCGTGCGAACAACTGGATCTATGACGCCAGTTCCAGGGTCGCGCAGCGGCTTGCCGAACTGCTCAGGCCAGGTCTCAAGCGCAGGGTTGGGATTGGCAGCCATCAGCCATTACCTCCTGCCCGGGTAAGTCCGTACATCGCAGCCAGGTCCTGATCCAAATCGCCTTGACGCAGCCCAGTGCGCAGCGTTTCGATGATCAAGTCAACCATCATGCGTCCACCGTCGAACCTAGTCTCACCTTGGCGCACGTTCACACCGGCATTGTTGATGACGTTAATGCTGACACCACCACCGAGCGTGCGGGCAGTATCTTCACGGCTTGTGACCATTGCAGGTCCCCGCACAATCTCGGGGCCAATCTCACCAACGACGCCCCACTGCCCTGCCGGGATGTTTCCGCCACCGTCGAATGCACCAGCGAAGGTGTTTCCCAGTTTGGAGAGCCAGTTAACATTTGAATTCGACATGCCCTTGAACAGGAATGAGAGCGCTTGCTGAGCAGCAATCTCCGATGCCATGCGGCGGAGCGTATCACCCAGCCCCTTCAGCATGCCCTGGAGGCCTTCGTCGAACGGATCGAACAAATATTCAGCCAGATGACTCTGGACGTTACGCGCTGCCTGGATGGCAAACTGCTCGGTAGCCTTGCGCTGTCGATCAATTTCCGCTTCCTGCTTTTTACGGGCCTTATCTTCTTCGCTCATACCATCAAGTTGCATCTGCAGGTACCAGAGTCGCTCCTTCATCATGGGGTTCAGCTTTTCGAGCGCACCATGCTCCATCTCATACATCAGGGTGGCCATGTCGCCAACATCACCAAACAAGGCGATTTGCCGATGCAGTGCATCTTCCTGTGCAGTGAAAAGCGCCAACACCTCAGCCTGCTGATCGGGATCCAGGCCAAGGTCAACGCCGCCTTCACCTGACGCGCCCAGGCCTTCATCAGCTGTTTCCTTTAAGTTGCGCAGGTTGACTGCCGCCTCGCGCAGAAATCCTGAAAAGCCGTCTGCGGATTCAGTTGCCTCACCCCAGAATTTATTGAAATCAGCCATCGCTTCCGGTGACATCGCCTCACGAAGTTCGGCAGCGGCTGCGATAGCTTCATCTATCTGTTGCTGCAGACCTTCACGATTTGGGCCCCGGCCCATGACTGCAGATGTGGCGTCACTCTGATTCGCCAGTCGCTCCTGCTGAGCGATCAAGGCTTCCACGCGCTCTTCTGCACGAATGAGCTCAGCGGCCTGCTCGTCTACACCAATACCGAGACGCGCAGCCATGATTCGTAGTTCAGAAAAGAGGTAACCTACAGCGGCACCGATTGCTGCGCCGGCGCGCCCAGATCGTCCAAAGAACAGGTAGCCAATCAAGCCGAATGTGGCCATATCACCACCACGGCTCTCCATGAAGTCCACCATATCGGCAGCAGCCTCCATCGACCCTGCCATGGCACCACGGAACTTTCGTTCGAAGTCTTCAGCACCCAAGCCGAAATTCTCAGTCTGGATCCAAGCCTGCTCGATAGATTCTGCAATGGACAATATCGACGGCGCCACTGCCACAGTCAGGCGATTGGCGAGCGCCATTTGCATGTCACCGAAAATGCCCAGGGCATCATTCATCTGCTCGACGCGCCGGGCATCCAGATCATTGACTGACAGGCCCAGCCATTCGACTTCGTTACGATAGCGCTGCACGTCTGCTGAGCCGTTCTTGAAGAGCTCCAGGGCGGCTTTCTGTTCGAAGCCAAGCTGCTGTAGGTGACGTGCTGCCTCTTCGTTGGAGATACCAAGATCACGAATGCGATCGCCGATATAGCCGATACGCTGATCGACATCCATGTCGGCCATGGCTTCCAGATCGAGGCGCAGCGCCTTGACGGTTTTCACAGCTGGGCCCGCATTCATCTCAACCGCGCCCAGGCGCCGGTTCATCCGGTTCAGGGATTCATCAAGCGTATCGATACCGGAATCACCGGCGCGAAGCTGCAGGGCTGTCAGCGAGTCATAGGTTGTGTCCAGCGAACGAGCCAGCTTGTTTTGAGCATCGATCGACTGGCGGGAGCTGTTGACCATTGCGCCCGTAATCGCAGCACCGGTAGCCACAGCCGCGGCGCCGATTGCAATGAAGTCCCTCACACGCTTTGCTGTCTCATCGACACTCTTCTGGATATCACGCATGCGCGCCTTGGTCTGGCGAGATGCGCGATCCATACCCTGTTCGAATCCGCCCATCTTCAGGATCAGATCAACAGTGAGTGTGCCGAGTGAACGTCGTGACATTACTCCCAGTTCTCCATTGCTTCTTCAAATGAAATCGTGTCGTCTTGCTTTGTGTGGGGCATGTAGTCTTGCAGGGTGTTGTGGCCACCCAGGGCGTGATTAACGATCACGCAAAGCTGGGCCACCGCGTGCTCCACCCGGCGGCTCGGATTGATCGATCCGAATTGATTGAAGTACATCACCCAGCTGGCGAATTCAGCTGGCGTCAGGTTGCGCTTTGCCTGCTCGATCGTTGGGCCGCCCACCCCGTTTAGCACCAGCTCGTGCCAGACTATTTCCTCGGGTTCGAGCTTTTTTTTTAACCGGTACCGGGTTTACTGCATTGATGGCATCGAGCAATGCCCGGGCTAGGTTCGTTTCCAGCTGGCGAGCCTGCTCATATGTCAACTGCTCGTCAGCATCCGGACCGAATCGCACCGCCACGCTGATCAATGCGGCTGTCGTGCTTGGTTTGAGAGACTGGCGCTTTTCATCTTCCTCATCGTCATCCAGAGTGGCCTGACGATAGGCAAGCGCCAGCATCTGCTCCTGATCGATGTAAGCAAGTCGACGAACATGCACATCGAAGACATCGGTCAGCTCGTCACCGCTTTCAGGATGCAGGCGGGTCCAGGTGATTTCACGCTTTACCAGCTCTGCCGGCCGGACGCCGCCGGCCGCAGTCAGTTGTTCCAGGTTCACGGTCTACCTCTTACGCGGGAGTTTTGCGGCTGACGATCAGTTTGCTGGTTCTGCGAATCGACACCGGTACCGGCACCGAGCTATTCAGCTGGAAGTCGATCGGCCAATCCAGCACCCAGCCCTTGATCGCCATGAATGACCGCGTAGCAGGGTATGTGAATTCGCCGTCCGTGATCGTTGGGGCGTCGGTACCATCTGTAAAACCAACGGCAAACGTAGTTGTCTGGCTGTCGCCGGCGTCATCCAGATCCTTGAGAGTTTTGTGCGACGCCTCGCCGAGGCTGTGCAGAACGTTGAGGGTAGCCTGGCCAGGATCTTTCAAACCAGCAAGGCGTGTCATTACCTCTTCATTGTCGAACGTGGTGTCATCTATTTCAGTTGCCGGAGCGCCACCAAAATTGAAGCTGGTCACTTTCTTCAGCTCAACAACGGCGCCAGCACCAGAATTCGCAGCAGGATCGATCATGTAGACCTTCATGCCCTTTGTGATATCTACCTTTGCCATGGGATTACTCCTGTCGGGTTAATTTGCAATAAGCCACTCGATGTCGAACTGGTAACCGAAATGGCGGGTTTTAGGGTCTCGGGACTCGCGCCCGATATCGGTAACATCGGCATGCACTTCGACCGCCGCGCGAATAGCCGCGGCAACATTGCGGGCCTCGGTCAGACGTTTGGCATAGCAGTCGATCTGGATCAGATAACGGTCGGTTGTCGCCGCACCTGACAGCTGATTCTCGGTGGGTCCGCCGATCTGATTGATGACCGCGTAGGGCAATGGTGTTCCCTGGTCTGCCTCTATCGGATAGAGGCGCATGTCATCCCCAGCGCCAAGCAATGCAGCCACGCCGGCGTCGTTATTGAGAAGCGCGAATATTGGGGCGAACATCAGTTGTTGATCTCCAGCCGATCCAGCCGTTTGCTGAACTCCGTGGCGGTCACTTCAAACACCTGCTGCGCTGATTCCGCTATAGATGGTCTGAATATCGGGCGCGGTTGAATGTGCTGCGTACCGAACTCAAGCATTCGCCAGTGCTGAGTCGATCCACCGGGATTCGCGTCAGTGGATTTATCCGAGCGAGGCCGCGCACCACCAAGCACGCCGACTCGCATTGCCACGCCGCCGTTCTCACGCCCAAGGCGAGATGCGGACTGAGTCACAATGTTTTTTGAAATATCGGATTTCGTGTCCGGGTCATCGAGCGCACTGGCTCTGACTCTGGCAGCATCACGCAGGACGTTGGCACCTTTGCGCAGCGAGGCGGTCGCCACACGCTTTTGAACTTTGTCCGGATAGCGGCTCAGCCGATCGAGAACAGTGTCCAGGCCAGCGATAGAATGCATCAGTCCGTCAGCCACGTAGTGTTACCTCAACGTGACCGCGAAGGGTTCGTGTCAGAAATCGCTTGCCGTGTTTGTGTTTCTTCAGAGGGTCGCGGAATGCCTTCACAACACCACGTTTTGTGTCAGCGTAGAACGCTTTTCGCACCGGGACACCATTGACACTTACTTCATCAACTCGCCGCGCCTGGGGATCACCTACGCGGTAAACATGATCATTCGCCATCTGATACTCCCGTTGAGGCCAATATAATCAGATACTCCCGACCCGACTTAGGATCAGGCATTGGTGGGCCTTCGAATTTGTAGATGGTGGATTTGTGCACGCCTCGCCAGTTCGCTGAGTCCAGCCCGGGGCGATACCGGATTGTAATTTTTGCGCTGATCTGCGCTTGCGTTGCACCCGACTCGATGAACTCACTGGCGCTCGCCGGCGCGATCTCAGCAGAAACAGTTTTCTGCGTTTGCCATTCAACGACGGTTTCGCCTGAATTCGGATCGCGGGTCTTAACCTTCTGCTGCAGCTGCAGCCTGTGCCGAAGCCTGCCAGCTCTCATCAGCCCACCGCCGTGATGACATACGGCGCCAGCAATGCGCCAACCCCCATCGGGATATCAACCGCGGCACCACTGACAACTGCCTCGCGGTGGTTGTAGTAATGGCCCACCAGGAGCAGCACAGCCGTGCTGATATCTGCAGGCTCGTCTCCTTCCGGGTAGCCGACCTCAAGCGTGATCGTGACGCTCTCCGGCTCTTCTATTGCCGCCGGCCAGTTACTGCCAAACTGTGGATACAGTTTCGGAAAGATTGATCGGGTGTCCAGGCGCAGCGTCTCAGGCTCAATTGATTGCTCTTCGCCATCCTGATCGACATATTCCAAACTGACTACTGATCGCACCGGCGTCCATGGCAACTCGATTGGGTCGGACGTGGACGGAAACCGGTCAAGCACCAGCGTTACCTCTGCAGGCACGATCCGTGTTTGAGTGTGAGACTCAGCGTATTTGTAGGCGGCTCTGATCATGCCATCGAGCAGAACGTCCTCGTGGGTGTCGTCGTCCTCGAGCCTGACTTGGTGCCGAGCCAATTCAAGAGTAACCATACGTGCATCTCATTAAGCGCCGTCCCTGGCGCGCAGGGTTATACCTTATCGGCGCCTTCGGTGCCTTTATTCTGATCAGAGCCAGTCTGCTTGCCGGTGTCACTACCAGCGCCAGGCTTTTTTACTGATGCCGTTGGAACCGCGATTTTTCGATCCTCAAGTTCCTTTGCCATCTCTGCAGGGAAGCCGGCACGATCGCCTTGAGAATATCGGCGCCAGGGTTTCTTGAATGTCATCGATACGGTCGATGTGGTTTCTTCTTTCGCTTTGGCCTTAGCCATGGTCATGTCCTCAAATAATTACGGTGAAATCGCACAGCGCGGCGGGCAATGCCCGCCTCACCGATTGCGGATGGATTACCAGGTGATCTCGGCGCCCAGTACCAGACCTTCCGGATGACGGAAACCGACGTCGTGCTCTTTAACAACACGGATCAGAGACTGGTTGCGCGAGAACGCGCTAACCATGTTGCCACCTGCATCCTTGTAGGCTGCTTCGTTCGAGAACGCGATGGTCATCATGTCACTCTCACCGATCACGACATCGTTCCAGTCAGCGAAATAGATTTCTGTTTCGTTGTTGGTTGCGTTGCCGGAGGTATCCAGGTTGGTCGGGATAGTGGTGGTGTGCTTGATTGGCCAGCCTTTCAGTTGGCCCTGGGCCATTTCCGGGTAGACCTTGTTGCCGTTGCCGTCACGCAGACCAAACAGCTTCATGTAGCTGCGAGGAGCCAGAGCCCAGCCTGGAGCGACCAGAAGGCTGTCGCTGTTCATCAGCGTCAGAATCAGGTTGTCCAGGTAAGCGTCGATGGTTGCGAGGTCGGCAGTGCCAGTCCAGTCAACGACACGGCCCTCATCCAGACACACTTTAGCGAAACCAGTCGGTGTATCGTTGGCACCGGTGTCACGCAGGAAGGCCTTATCTTCACGCACTGCCATGCTGGCCAGCGCGTCGTTCAGGAAGATCTGCTCAACCTGGAAGCCCGCTCGACCGATCAGTTGATTCGAGATCGGCACCAGCGTGATCATGGTCTTGGCTGACAGTGCGACGTCATCAGTGGTGCCACCGCTTGCCAGCACGTCGTCGCCCTCACCCACGTAGCTGGATGTAGCGCCAGATGCCATACGGGGCAGACTCAGATTGCCGTTAGGCAGAGGCATTGTGCGCGCGCCCAGTGCACGTACAACAGTGCGGGGGCGCAGCAACTCGATAACCTCATCGTGCAGGTTCTGAGGGATCAGCGAGCCGCCAGAGTTGGCAGCAGTTTCTACCGCCATCGCGACACCTTCGTCGCGAATCTCATTGCGAGCAAACTGAGTGGCAAGCTGCATATCGCCTTTACCAGCAGCGATAGACATGGCCATTCGTGCAAAGCCAGCACCCGGATACTGTCGCAGCTCTTGCTTAACAACAACTGCAGGTGCACGGTTGCCCAGAGTCTGCACAGGCTGGGCCGATGCAGCGTTCATGCGCTCAGCGGCTTCCTGACGAGTCAAAGTGGCTGACAGCTTTTCGAACTCGGCAGAGAGTTCGTCAAACTTGGTCATCTGATCTTTATCCAGAGAGCCATTTTCGTTTTCCAGTTTTGCAAGCTCCTGAATCTGGGCGTTAACCTCAGCACGCTTGCGGCGAAGTTCTTCGATTGTCATAGCGTTTCTCCTTTCGGGTGGCATAAAAAAAGCGCCCGAAGGCGCCTACAAAGTCGCTCCGCCGCGTGGCTAGAGCCGACAATTCATATCAACAGCTTTGGCGCGGGCCTGCACCCGGCGCGTGTTCTGTTGGGGTTGTTGGGTGTACTTCTGAGCGATCGCATTGACCGCGGCCTGCGCAGGGGCAATCTCATCAATCAGTTTCAGCGCCAGCGCTTCCTCAGCACCAAAACAGCGCGCCTGGGTGTCGATGACTGCCTCGGGCGTCAGGCCTCGGAACTGGGCGACTGACTCGACAAATGTTTTGTAGGATTGATCGAGCCTGATGTTGATCTGCTCGACAGCCTGATCGGTGATCGGTTCGTGTGGTGAGTAGTCGTTTTTGTGATCGCCACGGTAGAAGGTGTTGTACTTGATACCAATCTCTTCCTCCCACTTGCTAACCTCGAATGTCTCGATGATCACACCGATAGAACCGACGCCAGCGGTCGGGCTGCAGATGATCCGGCTGCAGGCACTGGCAAGGTAGTATCCGGCGGAATAAGCCGCGAAATTAACCAGTGCCGTGATGGGTTTTACCTGAGCCCAGGCGCGGATGTTGTCGGCGAGCTCTTTACACCCCATCGCCTGACCACCACCGGTGTGGAAATCGAGCACAACCTCTTCCACGAGCTCGTGGTTTACCGCTGCACTGATTTGTGTGGCCAGTCGCTCATAGCTGATCAGCTCCTGACACGCGCCATCGAGATGGCCGCGGCGGGCTACCAGTATGCCGTGAACCGGGATGACGGCCACACGGCCATGGATTTCCATTTGCTTGACTTCGCGCTCTTCATCACGAGTGAGCTGCAGAAGGTCCGGCAGAACTGCACTTGCCAGGTCTTTGCCGAGCAATCGAGGTTCAAGCGCAGCACGTACCGAGCGCACCAGATCCGGCGTGGCGTACAGCGGCGTGTTGAACACCATCGTGGCGATGTGCGGGTAGTTTATTTGAGACATAATATTCCCTCGATTTCTTTGATTTGCTCGGGTGTGGCGTTCATTGATGCGCCGATATCGCCAGTCGCAGTCATGTTCAAAGGTGTCAGGTATCGGTCGCCGCCAGCGATAGGCGGCATGTTCTCCAGGCGCCGGATATCGTTCACCGACAACCAGCCCCACTGACGAGCAATCGCATATGCTTCGTAGCGAGACTTGAGATCACCGCGCAGCAGCCCACTGACGTTGAATTCGATGTAGTGATGCTTGCGCTCTTCGGGCAACAGCAGATCGCGCATCATGGCGCTCTCGATCCGCTTCACCCAGGGCAACAGCGTGTAGATAACGAACTGCAGGCCAAGGTGTTCAATGTTGTTGAAGGTTGCCTTTTCCAGCTCCTGGATCATGTGGGGCGGGATCTTGTACAGCCGGCAGATTTCCACAACGCTCAGCTTTCGCGACTCGATCAGCTGCGCCTTCTCGTTGTCCATGGCCAGCTGCTTGTACTGCATGCCTTCCTGCAGCAGCGCCACACTGAACAGATTACGCAGCCCCGCATGGCGTTCGGCGAACTTGGCCAGCAGCCTATCAACGTTAGCCTGGTCTTTAATCGCTTCGGCTTCCCGAGGTCGCTCGATGACGCCCGACATGGTCGCGCCGCGGCTGAACACCGCAGCGGCATGCTGCTCTGTGGCCAGCGCCAGCCCGATGGTGTCCGGGTTGGTGTATATCGGCGACAGGCCTACATAACCATCAATGGAGAATGCGCGCACATGGTGAACCATGCGCATCGGCAATATCTCATTGTTGTAGTCCGGGAACTGGTAGTAAGGCAACGCGTCTGAGCCTTTCAGGACCACGACTTTCTTCGGATGGATCGGTATCAGCTCGGTCGGATAACCAGCACCGTCGCGCTCAATCAGCGCGATATGGTTGCCCTCGAGACCGAGCGCGCCCTGGGCCTGCTCGTAGTATTCGAAGGCCGCATCTTTGCGATTGGGCTGGCTGTGAATCAGGTCATAACACGGGTGCTCGGTAGCACGCTTTCTGCCGCCCTCGTCATCACGCACATAGAGCTCACACGGAAGCTGAGCCACCGACTCTGCCAGCAGCGTCACGCATGCTCTGAGTGCGGCCAATCCCATGGCGGTCTGCGTATTAACCATCGTGCCTGCCGAGCTCTGGCGGGTGCTCACCGCAGAGATTGCAGACGTCCAGTCGACCCCCTTGTGCTGCTGACCGGTGGCAGCGCTTTGAAACATCCTGGGGAAAAACATTATTGATCACCGCCTGGCTCAAGGGGCGCAGCGCCAGCAGCTACCGACCGCGACACCAGCCAGGACCAGACCAGGCAGAGGAAGCCGCCAGAGATGAGGCCAAGGCCTGGATGAAAGAGCCAGAACCCGGCGGCCACCAGTGCCGCGCCGATCAGGCCTACCAGGAAACAGATTGCATTCAGCATGTCACGTCCGTCGTGTCGTAAATGGATTCTTCCGGCTCCTCGACGTCCACCGTGATCGCCCTGCCCATCGCCATCAGTAGCGACAACATGCCGTCGATCTTGTTTTCGTCTTTCTCTTTCACCGGGTAGATGTTGTCTTTCTTGTCCGCACGCGAGACCACGTTCGATGCCATCCACGTCAGCACCGGATCACAGCTGTGCACGAATCGCTTGCCGGTGATGGCCGCCTCGAATTCGCGCATCGCGGGGCTCATGTTCTGGACGGTGTTGCGGTATTCGACGACAGTGGCGCCGTCTTTCATCAGCTGGTGCGCCAGCTGGGTGGCTCGCCATGGATCGTAGGCAACTTCCTTGATGGCAAACTGCGAAGCCAGATCCTTGATGTCCTCGCGGATCTCGTCGAAGTCGATTTCCTCGCCATCGGTGATGATGAGATGTCCGCCGTTTATCCAGGTCTCGTAAGCAGCCTTGTTTGTGCTGGCACGCTCGATAGCACCTTCAGGCAGATAGTTGCGCACGAATCCGGTCCACCGGATTTTGGTTTTCTTGCGAACCTCAATCTCTTCCCTGAATAACAATCCGACGCTGGCAATATCCGTCTTGCTCGCAAGGTCAACGCCCAGCCAGCACTCCTGCCCGAGAAATTGCTCCAGCTTCAGCCGCGGTTTACCGCAGGCCTGCCAATCCGCGATGTTCAGCCAGGCAGTGCGCGCCGATACCCAGATATCCAGGTGTTTGGTCAGGAAGCTGTTCTGTCGGCTCGGGTACCGGATCGCATCGCGCTGCTGGCGCAGCAGGTAGTCTTTCGAAACCGACACACCAAAATTCGGGTTGGCCTTTTTCAGTGCCTCAACCGACTTCCAGTCGTCGCCGGCATCGATCGTGTAGATGATCCCGAACAGCTCATCATTGGGCAGTGTGTTATCCAGCATCTGCTGGACCTGCCGGCGCTTGTCGTAACAAGGGCCCGCAATGTTTGAACCCGCCGTGGTGATGATGAAGTTCAGCGGCTGGTCACGCGCACCCATGCCCGACACCATGGTGTCGTACAGGTTGGGCGTTTTGTGCTCGTGGAATTCATCGATGACTGAACAGCTCGGGCTTGAACCGTCGCCCGGATCACCGATCAGCGGCTCCAGTCTCGATCCGTCAGCCGGTACCGAGACATTCTTGGCCATGACCTCGATGCCCGCGGCATTGAGCAATGCCTGAGATTTAAGGAGCATCAACCTGGCCGGCCTGAATACTTCCCAGGCCTGCTTCTCCGTGGTCGCACCACAGTACACCTCAGCGCCGTACTCACCATCAGCGCAGAGCATGTATATCGCGATGCCGGCCGCCAGTGCCGACTTGCCATTTTTCCGGCACACCTCGATGTAGACTTCGAGGAATCGGCGCAGGCCTGTTTTCTTTTTCAGCCACCCGAAGATGCAACAAACAATGAACAGCTGCCAAGGCTCCAGCTTGATGAGCTCGCGC
>Ga0189278_10264_pt1 | contig 30878 bp, 33 predicted proteins | sample N26A9minimetaG_FD_130326 | JGI IMG/M metagenome (GOLD analysis project Ga0189278, IMG submission 130326) | Marine microbial communities from the Costa Rica Dome - N26 A9 mini metaG | ecosystem: Environmental > Aquatic > Marine > Oceanic > Photic zone | place: Costa Rica: the Eastern Pacific...
CCGCCGCGCCCCGCAGGGGTTTCGCCAAAATTGCCCATTTCTGCGTTAAGAGAGCTTGAAATAGCTGGCTATTCCTGCGCTCTCTTGCCTGGAACTGAGCAATTTTGGACTGAAACGGGTGGGTGACAATGAATGTCAACACGACCTAGCGTCCGTTCGTCGCGGGTGCCGAACTGGGTCGGATCATCCACCACATAACCCGGCGCATCCGGCGCGAAAGAAATGCGGTTGCCGTTGTCCCGTTGCCCAGCTCCAGCGTGGCCGAATAGGTGTCACCGATCCCGCCTTTGCGGGTAATGATATTGATAACCCCCACCGAGGCGTTGGAGCCGTAATAGACCGATTGCGGCCCGCGCAGCACTTCGATGCGCTCGAAATAGGCGGTTTTCAGACCGCTGAGAATATATTCGCCATCGCCGCCCGAGGCTTCGATCCTGCGATCAGGATCAGCGTATGGTTTGCCTCGCCGCCGCGCAGGCGGACCTGGTAAAACTGCTGCCGGACCCGTTGACCGACACGCCCGGCAAGGCGCGCAGGGCGTCCTGCACCGTGGCGATGCCGCGCTCCTCGATCTGTTGTGCCGTGACAACACTCGCCGCGCGGCCCAGTGCCTCGGCCTCGATCGGCGTCAGCCCGCCCGAGACAATGATTTCGCCCAGATCGAAATGATCCTGAGCCAGTGCGGCAGTGGTGAAGAATGGAACGACGGCTGCGGAAGCCAGAACGGATGCAAGAGGCATGAGATACCCTCGGTTGCGGCCCCGACGGGCCGCCAGACGCTGAATTGTCTTTTGAGGGATGCCCCCCGCAGACGGTGAAAACACCACAAGCGGAAGCTCCGCAGTCCCGACGCCCCTCGCGCCCGAACAGGGTGAACACCTCGGCAGGTCTCCTGACTCGCGGGTCATTGCTTGGCCGGACCTTCCCATCACATATGCTGTGACAGTGGTATGCGCCGGCTTTGCTCTCCGCCTACAGTTGCGGGGGCAGTCGTGGATTTGGCCGGAGGGCCGAACCACGTTCCCTATTAACCAGACGGCGAACCGTCCGGACTGAAGTACCCTTTGGTTAGCGGCCCGAATCGTTTCGGTAAAGCCTGCATGGAAAAATTCTCTGCGCCGCCCGGCGGGGCCCGCGGCAAAGCACCCCGCCAGGGGGCGTCTTTTTACCGCGCTGGCCTATAACGTCAGGGCCGCATCGGCTATGATCATCCTGCCGCTTTGCAAAGGGATGTGACATGCGCTTGAACGAGATCGTCTTTACGGATGCGAAACCCGTCGAAGGCTATGGCCCCGGCTTTTTCCGCATCGGCGGGCAGGTGATCCATGGTCCGGTGATTGCCGGACCCGGTGGCATCCAGACCTGGGCCGGGCTGCAGGACGACGCCGCGCTTCTGGCGCTCAAGGGGCAGGTTGACGTGCTCTTTGTCGGGACCGGCGCCGAGATCGGCCACCTGCCGGAAACCCTGACCGGCCCGCTGGAAGAGGCCGGCATGGGGGTGGAGGCGATGGCATCCCCAGCCGCCTGCCGCACCTACAACATCTTGCTGAGCGAAGGCCGCCGCATTGCCCTCGCGCTGATCCCCGTCTGACATGCCCGGGCCGTTGCGCCCGCCCCGCCGGGGTGCCGCGCCGCAAATGACCGCTTTTGCGCGCTCCGCCAATGGGTTACGCAGGGGGCATGATGTTACGTGTCGATGATCTGACCCTTGCCCGTGGCGGTGTGCCGGTTCTGACCGGTCTCAGCCTTGCGCTGGCGCCGGGCCAGGGGCTGATCCTGCGCGGGCCGAATGGCGCGGGCAAGACTACCCTGTTGCGCAGCATCGCAGGCCTGCAACCGCCGCTTTCGGGCCGCATCGAGGGCGCGGAGGACCGCGTCGCCTATGCCGCTCATGCCGACGGGCTGAAAGCGATGCTGAGCGTGACCGAGAACCTTGCCTTCTGGGCGCGGATCTTTGGCACTTCCGACATCACCCCGGCACTGGATGCCTTTGACCTGCACGGGCTGGCGGACCGGCTGGCAGGCACCCTGTCGGCAGGGCAGAAACGCCGTCTGGGACTGGCGCGGCTTCTGGTCACCGGGCGGCCGCTCTGGGTGCTGGACGAACCCACCGTTTCGCTCGACACCGGGGCGGTGGCGCTCTTTGCCGCTGCCCTGCGCGCGCATCTGGCACAGGGCGGCGCAGCGCTGATCGCCACCCATATCGACCTGGGGATCGAGGCGCAGGTGCTGGACATCACCCCGTTCCGCGCCAGTGCTGCCACCCGCGTCGGCGCCAGCGACGAGGCCTTTCTGTGAGGGCGCTTCTGATCCGTGATCTGACGCTCGCGCTCCGGGCCGGGGGCGGCTTTGGCTTGGGGCTTGCCTTCTTCCTGATCGTGACGGTGCTGGTGCCCTTCAGCGTCGGCCCGCAGGCGGCGCTCTTGCAGCTCATCGCCCCCGGCGTGCTCTGGCTGGGCGCGCTGCTGGCCTGCCTTTTGTCGCTGGACCGCCTGCTGGCGCTGGATTTCGAGGATGGCACGCTTGACCTGCTGCTCACTGCCCCGCTGCCGCTGGAGGGGGCGCTGAGCGTCAAGGCGCTGGCCCATTGGCTGACCACGGGCCTGCCGCTGGTGCTGGCCGCCCCGGTGCTGGGCGTGCTGCTGAACCTCGCAACGCCAGGCTACCTCTGGCTTGTCGTTTCGCTGGCGCTGGGGACACCGACTCTGTCGGTCATCGGCTGTTTCGGCGCGGCGCTTACCGTGGGGATCAAACGCGGCGGGCTGCTGCTGTCGCTGCTGGTGCTGCCGCTTTACGTGCCGACCCTGATCTTCGGGGCCGAGGTCGCCCGGCGCGGCGCAGGCGGGCAGGAGGTGACCACACCACTGCTGATGCTGGCCGGGATCACCTGCGCGGTGATCGCCCTGATGCCCTTTGCCTCTGCCGCCGTGCTCCGCATGGGGCTGCGATGAGCGGCGCCGCCCCCCATACCCCCGGTCAATCCGTCGCGCCGTCGTCTATTGAGCGCCGCCGCGCGGCAGAGTAGGAGTAGCCCATGTCGATCTGGAGTTACGCAAACCCGGTGAAATTTCTCACCCTGAGCGCGCGGGTACAACCCGTGCTCTGGGTGCTGTCGCTGGCCTGTGTCGCGACCGGGCTGATCTGGGGCTTCTTCGGCACGCCCCAGGATTACCGCCAGGGCGCAACGGTCAAGATCATCTACCTGCATGTCCCCGCCGCCCTGATGGCGATCAACGCCTGGTTCATGATGCTGGTCGCCTCGCTGATCTGGCTGATCCGCCGCCACCATGTCAGCGCGCTGGCGGCAAAGGCTGCCGCACCCGTGGGGGTGGTGATGACCGTGATCGCCCTGCTGACCGGCGCGATCTGGGGCCAGCCGATGTGGGGCACCTGGTGGGCCTGGGATCCCCGGCTTACCTCCTTTCTGATCCTGTTCCTGTTCTACCTGGGCTATATTGCCCTGTGGGAAGCCATCGAAGACCCCGACACCGCCGCCGATCTCACCTCGGTCCTGTGCCTTGTCGGGTCGGTCTTTGCCGTGCTCAGCCGATATGCCGTGCAGTTCTGGAACCAGGGTCTGCACCAGGGCACCTCGGTGCCGGTGGCGACAGGCGGGCGCAGTGTGGACGATGTGTTCTTCTACCCGCTGGTGATCTGCATGATCGGCTTCGGCCTGCTCTTTGTCGCGCTGGTGTTCTACCGCACCGGCACGGAAATCCGGCTGCGCCGCGCCGCCGCGCTGCGGGCGCGGGCGGGCAGGGCGGCATGATGCCGGAGCTGGGAAAATATGCGGTCGAAGTGCTGTCGGCCTATGCGGTGTCGCTGCTGCTGCTGGCGGTGCTGGTGCTCTGGACCCTGCGCCGGGGCCGCGCCGCACGCGCCACGCTGGACGCCGCTGAAAAAGAGGCCGGACGCCATGGTTAAGCCCCTGATGATCGCCCCGCCGCTGATTTTCGCCGCCTTCGTCGCGCTGGCCGCTGTCGGCATGTTCCGCGACGATCCCGAAGGTCTGCCCTCCACCCTGGTTGGCCAGGCTGCCCCCGGCATTCCCGAAGCGGCGCTGGAAGGGTTCCCGCCCGCCACTGCCCGGATGCTGGCATCGGGCGAGGTCACATTGGTGAATTTCTGGGCCAGTTGGTGCCCGCCCTGCCGGGTCGAACACCCCAAACTGCTTGAACTGGCCAAGGCCGGCCTGCCGATTGTCGGGATCAATTTCAAGGATCAGGCAGGCACCGCGCGCAGCTACCTTGAGGACGAGGACAACCCCTTTGTCGGCGTTGGTTTCGACCCGCAGGGGCGCACCGCCATCGACTGGGGCGTGACCGCGCCGCCGGAAACCTTCATCCTGGATGGTGACGGCACCGTTCTGTTCCGCTTTGCCGGGCCGCTGGTCGGGTCTGATTACGAGCAACGCTTCCTGCCCGCGCTGAACGCGGCGCTGGGGCGATAGCGCGGGAAAAGAACTTAATGCCTCCGGCGGGGAATATTTCTTGCCAAAAAGAAAACGGGGCCCGGCTGTCAGAGCCGGTAGCCGCCCGATACCGTGATGGTCTCCCCGGTGATGAACCCTGCCTCATCCGAGGCGAGGAAGCGGACCACCTTCGCGACATCTTCCGGCACGCCGTGACGCCCCAGGGCGGTCAGATCGGTGAAGGCCTTGATCAGCTCGGGCGGGCGGGGGTTTTCCATCCGTTCGATGGCGCCGGGGGCGACGCCGTTCACGCGAATGCCGCGCGGGCCCAGTTCCTTGGCCATGGCGCGGGTCCAGCTGTTCAGCGCGGCCTTGCTGGCGGAATAGGAGGCAGCCCCGCCAGCGGGGAACTGCGCGTTCACCGATGAGATGTTGATCACCCGCGCCCCCCGCGACAGATGCGGCAGGGCGGCGTTCAGCAGGGCCATGGGGGCCGCCACATTGACCAGATGGTTCAGCGCCGGAGTGCCATCGTCCATCTCGATCGCACCGGCATTGTTGACGATCACGTCCAGCCGCCCGAAGGCCTTCATGACCTCCGCGATGATCCGATCTGCCGCCGCAGGGTCGGCCAGATCGGCCCTGATCGCATGGACCGCCGGATGCGCATCGCACAAGGCATCGGGCGGTGTCGCATGATAGGTGGCCGCCACCCGGTGGTCGCCTGCCAGATCCGATGCGATGGCGCGCCCGATCCCCCGCGCCGCGCCGGTCACAAGAACAACTTCCGTCATTTTCCTGGTGCCTTCTGCTCTGCCCCGCCGCAACATCCGGACCCGACGAATTAACTGGTTGTTTACAGAAAGTTGCCCGTGGGGAACCGGTTCCCTTGTTTCCTCAACATGGCCCGCGCCACGGCCAAGTGCAACCGGACCACGAAAAAACCCGCCGCGACGGGCGCGGCGGGTTGGTTTCAGTCGCTCTCGCGGGCGGGGTTATTCCGCTGCGATGGCGTCATCCCTGGCCAGGTCGCGCAGCACGTAATGCAGCACGCCGCCATGTTCGATGTATTCGATCTCGATCGCCGTATCGATCCGGCACTTGATCATGATCTCTTTCTTGCTGCCGTCACCCATGGTGATTTCGCAAGGCACTTCCTGCAGCGGCTTGATGGTGTCGAGACCGGAGATGGACACTGTTTCATCCCCTGTCAGACCCAGCGATTTGCGGGTGTCGCCACCTGTGAACTCGAAGGGGATCACCCCCATGCCCACCAGGTTGGAGCGGTGGATACGCTCAAAGCTCTCCGCGATCACCGCCTTGACGCCCAGCAGGGCCGTGCCCTTGGCCGCCCAGTCGCGCGAGGAGCCGGCACCGTATTGTTCGCCGCCGAAGATCACCAGCGGCGTGCCGTTTTCCTGATGCGCCATGGCCGCGTCAAAGATCGAGGTCTGCTTGCCATCGGGGCCCTTGGTATAGCCGCCCTCGACGCCGTCCAGCATCTCGTTCTTGATGCGGATGTTGGCGAAGGTGCCGCGCATCATGACCTCGTGGTTGCCGCGACGCGAGCCATAGGAGTTGAACTCCCGCACCGGCACCTGACGCTCGACCAGATACTGGCCGGCGGGGGTGCTTTCCTTGAAGGAGCCCGCGGGGCTGATGTGGTCGGTGGTGATCATGTCGCCCAGCATTGCAAGAACCTTGGCGTTCTCGATGTTGGTGATCACGCCCGGCTCCGGGGACATGCCCTGGAAATAGGGCGGGTTCTGCACATAGGTGGATTGCGGCGGCCAATTGTAGGTCTTGGCGTCCGTGGTCTCCACGCTCTGCCATTTTTCGTCGCCCTTGAAGACATCGGCATATTTCGACTGGAAGCTCTCGCGCGTCACGGTTTGCTCGACCAGCTCGGCGATTTCCTGCGTCGTGGGCCAGATGTCTTTCAGGTAGACGTCATTGCCGTCCTTGTCCTGACCCAGCACGCCATTGGCCAGATCGACGTTCATGTCACCCACCAGCGCATAGGCCACCACAAGCGGCGGAGACGCGAGGTAGTTGGCACGCACGTCGGGCGAGATGCGCCCTTCGAAGTTGCGGTTCCCCGAGAGGACCGAGGTGCCGATCAGGTCATAATCGTTGATCGCCTTGCTGATCGCAGGCTCCAGCGGGCCGGAGTTGCCGATACAGGTGGTGCAGCCGTAACCGACAAGGTTGAAGCCGATGGCATCCAGATCCTCCTGCAGGTTGGCCGCCTCAAGATAGGCGGAAACAACCTGGGAACCGGGGGCGAGCGATGTCTTGACCCAGGGCTTGCGGGTCAGGCCAAGCGCCCGTGCCTTGCGCGCCACCAGGCCGGCACCGATCATCACATAGGGGTTCGATGTGTTGGTGCAGGAGGTGATGGAGGCAATGACGATGGACCCGTCATGCAGCTGGTAATGGCCATCCTCGGTCTGCACATAGCCGCGCTTGTGGCTGCCCTCGTCACCGGGGATCTCGCGGGGTTCGGGCTGGCCGCCTTCACCTTCCCAGGTGACTTCCTGCGCCTTGGAGGCGTCCTTGCCCGCGCGCAGGCCCTTGACGTATTGGCCGAATGCCGTGTGCGCGGAGGTCAGCGCGATATAGTCCTGAGGACGCTTGGGGCCCGAGATTGCGGGCACGATGGTGCCCATGTCGAGCGTGAGCGTGTCGGTGTAGACCGGTGCATAGTTTTCGTCGCGCCACATGCCGTTCTCGCGGGCATAGGCTTCGACCAGGGCGATGCGGTTCTCGTCACGGCCGGTGGTGCGCATGTAGCGCAGGGTCTCGCCGTCGATCGGGAAGAAGCCGCAGGTGGCGCCGTATTCGGGGGCCATGTTGGCGATGGTCGCGCGGTCTGCCAGCGGCAGGGTATCGAGCCCGTCGCCGTAGAATTCCACGAATTTGCTGACCACGCCCTTTTCACGCAGCATTTCCACGACTTTCAGCACCAGGTCGGTGCCGGTGGTGCCTTCCATCATCTTGCCGGTCAGCTCGAAACCCACGACCTCGGGGATCAGCATGGAGATCGGCTGGCCCAGCATTGCGGCCTCGGCCTCGATCCCGCCGACGCCCCAGCCCAGAACGGCCATGCCGTTGACCATGGTGGTGTGGCTGTCGGTGCCGACCAGCGTATCGGGATAGGCCACTTCCTCGCCGTTCTGATCCTTGTCGGACCAGACCGTCTGCGCGAGGTATTCCAGGTTCACCTGGTGGCAGATGCCGGTGCCGGGGGGCACGACGCGGAAGTTGTTGAAGGCCTTCTGGCCCCACTTGAGGAAGGTGTAACGCTCGATGTTGCGTTCGTATTCACGGTCCACGTTCATCTGGAAGGCGCGGGGGTTGCCGAATTCATCGATCATGACCGAGTGGTCGATGACCAGATCCACCGGGTTCAGCGGGTTGATCTTGTCCGGGTCGCCGCCCAGGGCCACCAGACCGTCACGCATCGCGGCAAGGTCGACAACGGCCGGCACGCCGGTGAAATCCTGCATCAGCACGCGGGCCGGACGATAGGCGATCTCGCGCGGGTTCTGCCCGCCTTTCTGCGCCCATTCGGCAAAGGCCTTGATGTCGTCCACGGTGACCGTCTTGCCATCTTCGAAACGCAGCATGTTCTCCAGCACCACCTTGAGGGCGGCAGGCAGTTTGGAGAAATCGCCCAGGCCCGCCGCTTCGGCTGCGGGGATGGAGTAATAGGCGATCTTCTGATCGCCTGCGGTGAGGGTCTTGCGGGTTTTGGCGGTGTCCTGACCAACTTGAATCGTCATGGATAGGCTCCCTTTGCTATGAACAGGTGGCGGTGGTTACGGCCTAGATGACCTATTGCCGCCCATGTTTCAATGGCAATTCCCGGCATAAGCGCGAAATTGTATACTATTGTATACCGAGGCCTGTTAATATGGCGCTTTGCTATCTCAAGAAACATTGATTGGTTATTTCAAAGGCGCAAAGATACTACTTGCCGGGGTCCCGACTTGCCGAATGGAATCAAATGAAACATCTGCTGCCCCTGGTCACCGCCTTGAGTCTGGCCGCCGCATATCCCGCTGCCTCCCAGCAAAATCCCGTGGTGGTGGAGCTTTTCACCTCCCAGGGATGCTCAAGCTGCCCGCCCGCGGACGCCATGCTGGAAGAACTGGCCGAGCGTGATGACGTGATCGCGCTGGCGCTGCACGTGGACTATTGGGATTACATCGGATGGGAAGATCCCTTTGGCGAAGCCGCCCATGCGGACCGCCAGCGCGCCTATGCGCATACCGCCGGGCGGCGGTCGATCTTCACGCCCGAGATGATCGTGCAGGGCGAGACCGATATCGTCGGCGCCAAGCCGATGAAACTGGGCAAGGCCATCGCGGAACATGCACAGCGCGCGGCACAGGTCGAACTGACCCTCGCGCGGGAGGGGAATGCCCTGCGGATCGATGCGACGGCGCTGGAGACTCTCGCCGGCCCGGTGACGGTTCATATGCTGCGTTACACCCCGCACCGCACAACGGAGATCGAGCGCGGCGAAAACCAGGGCAAGACACTGGGATATGCGAATATCGTCGAAGGCTGGGAGGTTCTGGGAAGCTGGGACCCCGCAGCGCCTTTGTCGATGACATCGGTTCTGGAAGGCGACAAGCCGGTTGTGGTGATCCTGCAGAGCGAAGGCACCGGACCGATCCTGGCGGCACAAAGGCTGCGGTAGCCTGCCGGGCGCAGGCATGGCTGACGCGTTGCGATGTTTACGTGAAACAGGCGCGACCACCTGACGGGTTGAAATCTTTGGTTTCGGGCCGCGGCAGGTAATTCAGATCAAAACCGAAGCGCGTTCGGGTCCGGACCATAGGTGGTTCCGGGATCGGGATGGCTTTGGTCCTCTTCTCATCATCAGGCGAATTCCTGACCTGCGTCCTTTGGCGCGGGGGAAGGGCGGGAGCGGGAATATGCCCCGCGACCAGTTCTGTTTCCTGTGCAGGTCCGGTTTCCCAACCCCGGCAAGAGCCAACGATGGTGGCGGTTTGTTCCGTTGACAATGTACATACCGTTTGGTATGTATATTGTCGTGACGCAACCAGACCAAGATGCACCAGCGCAGCAAGGCCCTGCCGTAACCGGGGAGAACGTGACGTGACCAAGATTACCTGCACCTGCGGCAACGTCACGATTGCCCTGGACGGGCCGCCGATTCTGACCGCCGAATGTCATTGCACCTCCTGTCGCGATGCGGCCGGGCGTCTTGCGCCCCGGCCCCCGGTGCAGGAAGAAAACGGCGGCACGCGGTTCGTGATGCAACGCAAGGACCGGGTGCGCGTTCTGAAGGGGGCGGATCATCTTGCTTCTTTCCGCCTGACCCCGAAATCCGGGACCCAACGGATCGTCGCCACCTGCTGCGCCGCGCCGATGTGGCTGGAGTTCAGGGGCGGGCATTGGCTCAGCATCTATGCCGCCCGTTGGCCGGATGGCAGCGCACCTGCACCCGCGCTGCGGACCATGACCCGCGATGCGCCCCCCGGGACGGTTCTGAGCGATGATATTCACAATGCCAGAACGCAATCGGCGGGCTTCATGGCACGCCTGTTCTGGTCCTGGGTCCGGATGGGGTTTCGTAATCCGCAAGTTGTTGATGTGAAAGGAGTATATCATGCCTGATGACAGGGTTGAGGTTGAAAATCCGAGTACACCTGGGCGCAGCCAGCGCCTGAGCCGCGTGAAATACGATGCGATGCGCGCGGCGCTGCTGCGGGTCTTGCCGGATGATCCGCCGGGCCTGAAGGTGGCCGAGGCAAAGGCGGCGCTGCTGCCCCATCTTGATGCCACATCCTTTCCCGGGGGCGAGAAAGCCGGGTGGTGGCTGAAGGCCGTGCAGCTTGACCTTGAGGCCAAGGGGGTGATTTCGCGGGCGAAGGGCAGCCCCGTGCGGCTGTACCGGTTGACGTCCTGAGCGGCAGTTGCGCGACATGATGCAATCCGTTGATGGGATTAAGAAAACTTCTGTTTCGTTGCACGATGGGCGAGGAGAAAGAGCGGCCTGTGGATGCCTCGCATCGGGGGCGGCGTTCCTGGATGCGCCCCGCATGGGCCGTTTTCCGCGGGACCTTTTCGCCCGACCGAGATCCATGACCCTCCCGTGTAGACATGTCATTTTTGACATGTCTACACGGGAGGGTCATGGACGCGAGAGTGGCTGAACGTCAAAGCGGCTGAACGCTCAAACCCTTGAGTGGCTATGCGGCTGTCGGGCGAGGCGGCTGCGCGGCTTTGTACTTGGGCTGCAATCCCGGCTTTCCGGGCAGATGGATCACCCCGGCCCGGAACGATTACTCCCTTGTCCCCATCCTCAGGCCGGTGCGGATGCGTTATTCCTCGGGCCGCCAGCGGCGGTGAACCCAGAACCATTGTTCGGGATGGGCGCGCACCTGTGCGGACAGGCTGTCATTCAGCGCCTGGGTCATGGTTTCGGGGTCGCTTGGCGGCACCGGCGCCTCTAGCACGCAGCGGAAATGCACGCCGTCCGGCTGGCGAATGCCATAGAAGGGGATCAGCAGCGCGTCATAGCGCAACGCCAGTTCCGCGGCAGAGACCGCTGTGCGCGCGGGCGCGCCCATGAAATCAAGCACCGGGGCGAATTGCACATGCTGGTCAAACAGCAGCACCAGATGCCCCCCCTCCCGCAGGTGGCGCACGAAACCCGCCGTGCCGCGCCGGCCCTGGGGGAACACCGGCCCACCGAAAGCCTCCATCGTCTTGACGTAATGCGCGTTGAAATAGGGGTTCTTCATATCGCGGTAGAGACCGCCGATATCATGGCCGCGCGCCACAAGGGCGGCGCGGGTCGCTTCGTAATTGCCGAAATGTCCGGTGACCAGGATCACCGCCTGGCCCCTGGCGGCGGCCGCTTCCAATGCGGCCATGCCGGGGCCTTCGGGGGTGACATCGGCCATGCGCGCCGGGAAATCACGCGCCGAGTAGTTTTCGATAAAGGTACGGCCGGCGTTGTTCAGGCAGCCATCCGCGATCTCGCGCCGCCGGGCGGCGGGCAGATCGGGACAGATGCGCGCCAGATTGTCCAGCGCGCGCCTGCGGTAGCCTGCGGCGGGCCCCAGCACCCGCTGCACCAGAGCGCCGACAAAACGCAGCCGGGTCTCATAGGGCAGGGCAAGGGCGCAGCGGATGATCCCGACGATCAGCGCATTGGTCAGGTAGTGGCCCAATTTGCGCGCAAGGGCAGGCGGGGCGGCAGAGCGATCGGGCATGAAACCATGTCATTGATGAAGATCGTCCTGACATAGCCCGCGCAGCACGGCGCAACAAGGGCCGGGACCCGCAGCCGCAGGTCAGGCGCTGTCGTCGCTGTCGTCTTCCGCCTCCACCAGCAGCAGATTGCCGGTGCTTTCCATTTGCCGGATGGTGCGGACAACCTCGCTCATCGCCTCCTCGGCATCGGCGGCTTTGACCTTGCCCGCATCCTTGATGTCCTCGCGCAGCTGGTCGGCCATGCGGCCCGACATGTTATCCAGAATGAAGGCCATGGTGTCGCCGTACCCCGCCGCCTCGGCCCCGGCCAATGCGGTCAGCAGGCTTGCCGGCGGCACCTCGCGCAGGATGCGCGGTATGTCGCGGCGGGCAATCCGGCTGGGGATATTGGCAAAGGTGAAGATGGCCTTGCGCACGGCATTGGCAAAGCCCTGGTCGGTTTCATCCAGCCCGGTCAGCACATCGTCGCGGGTCAGCGTGCTGGAGGAATTCAGGATCGCACCAACGCGCGATACCGGGTCGCTGTCAAAGGCGCGGGCGGGCTGCGCATCAAGCTGCATGGCGAGGGACAGGCCGATCCGGTCAACCGCATCCGGGGTCACGGCACCGGTCAGCGACACGGCATAGGTGATCCGCCGCGCCTGCGGTCCGGGCAATTGGCCCAGCAGTTCGGCAGCCAGGGGCACGGGCAGTTTCGACAGCATCACCGCCGCCACTTCGACGCTTTCATTCTGCAGCACGGGCAGGAGTTTGTCGGCGCTCAATTCCCTGAGCCGGGCCCAGGGATCGCCCGATTGGCGCACCCCCGCTTCCTTGCGCAGCCGCAGTGCCGTCTGGCGGCTGATCTTGCCGTCCAGCACATCCAGCGCGCCCGCGATGCCGGGGGGGAAGGACAGGCCGATGCTTTCGATTTCATCGGCGAATTCGGCAACCACGGCGGAAAGGGTGTCACGATCCACTAGCCGCATCGACCCCATCTGATGGGTCAGCGCCTCCTGCAGCTCATCGGGCAGATCCTCAAGCGGGATGTCGGCCCCTTCGTTGAGCAGCAGGCGCACCACGATCGCCGCCTTGGCACGCCGGCTGAGAGAAGGCCGCGCGCTGCCCGTGTCAAAAGAGGGCAGCGGCGCGAGGGAGCCCATGGGCACCATGTCGTTCATCTTTGCTGTTTCCTGTCTGAACCGGGGTGGTTGTGACAGGCAAAGATGAACGAATTCTGAAATCAGTAGCTGAAAGTCTGGCCCGTCGCGATGGCCTGCCGCAGCGAGGCCTCGGCCCAGGTGCCGGAGCCGCCATGGGCGCGGATCGCCTTGAGCTGTTCCATGGCATCGGCCACCTTGCCTTCGGCGACAAAGCCCTGACCCATGTAGGACCGGGCCAGCACATTGGCCGGGTTGACCGCCAGCGCGCGCTGGTAATAGCCCATCGCCAGATCGGTCTGGCCCATCTTGCGGTGGGTGAAGCCCAGATAGGTCAGGGTGCGGTCATCGTCCTGGGGCATTTCGGCCAGCACGACCTGCGCATCGGCATAGCGGCCCGCATAGGCCAGTTCGCGCACGGTTTCATAAAGGCTGTCCATGTCCAGCCGGCTGTCCTGTGCATCGACGCAGGACTTGGTTTTCTTGTCATAGACCTGGCCGTCTTCGCACTTGGGTTTTTCCGGCGCGGTTTCATTGCCGCTTCCGGCGGCAAGCAGCGGGCCCGCGGCCAGCGGCAGAACAAGGACAGTTGCGAGGGTAAGAGCCTTCATCAGGAATCTCCGGGCTATCGTTACGAGAGTGTGACTTTTTAAGTTAAAGGTAATCTTGAGAAGAGTAGCATCAAAAGCGCGGAAGTAAGACAGGGTCGCGCGATTGTGACCGCGGGGCCGGTTTTTTGTAACATCGGCGCGGAAACGTGAAAGAGCGCCGACGGGACAGGCAGCGCTCTGTCTTCATCATCTGGCCGGATCAGGTGCTGACCGGCATGCAGGACTTGGTGGCGCTGTCATAGGTCGTGCCGGTGGCACAGGACATCGCCTGTTTCTCCTTGCCGTGGAAACATCCCTCCGCAAGGCTGAGCGTGGGCACCGCGGTGAGGGCAAGGGCAATCGCAAGGGTCTTGAACGTCATGATCGGTCTCCTTTTGCTTGATTGGCTTGGGATGAATGGGGCCTGACCCTATTCTACACCGATTGCGTATCATTTCAAACACTCCCGCAACCTGTGCGGTAACCCGGCAGAGATCTGCCCGGATTCCGGGCAGGGGACCGTGATTTGGCACTGCGCCTGTCAGATGCCGGGCAAAACCGATTTTCCTGGAACTTCGCTGACGCGGATTACGGATTGCCGGGAAAGCCGACCTTCGTAGCGAGCGCAGATCTGAGCCCGGAATGACGCGAAGCGCAAGCCGGGCCATCGCCTGCCCGGGGTGGGCGATGCTGACCTTGGTTCATGCCACTTTATTTCTCAGCTTTGATGAACCCTATCATGGGAACACCAAGCCTAACTATATCGCCTACCCGTCATGCCAAAGGCATGCCGACGATCAACGGCGCACCTCTGGTGCGACGCACGGGCAGGCGATGGCCCGGCGCCTTCGGCTTGTTCCGGGCCTTGGGTGCTCATGTTTGATGGCAGTTCCGTCCCGCTCACCTGACCTTCACGCGCCTTGCAGAGAAGCGCCGGTAATGGGCCAACATCAGGTGACGACCGCCGCTGACAGAATGCATGAATCCGTTGCACCGAGCCAAAGATGCGCGGCGTTCGACAGCGCCACCGTGCCCCACCGCTGCGGTGGGGGCGGATAAAGTGATTCCGGCATAAGACGCCAGGGGGCAACGGTCAGAGCCTGAAGCGTTTCAGGATATGCCTGACTCACTTGTTCGCCACCTCTCCCTACGGTCGAGCGCGAAAAGGGGTCTGCGATGTGTCAGCTTTATCCCGAAACACTGTGGTCGCCAAAGACGCGGGCAAAGATCGTGTCCACATGTTTGGTGTGATAGCCCATGTCGAATTTCTCTTCGATCTCCGCGGGAGAGAGAGCGGCCAGCACCTCTGCGTCCGCCAGAAGCTCGGTCTTGAAATCCGCGCCCTCTTCCCAGACCTTCATCGCGTTGCGCTGCACCAGCCGGTAGCTGTCTTCGCGGCTGACACCAGCCTGTGTCAGGGCCAGCAGCACGCGCTGGGACATCACCAGACCGCTGAACTTGTTCATGTTGGCCAGCATGTTGTCGGGGTAGATCAGCATCTTGTCGATGACCCCGGTCAGCCGGTTCAGCGCGAAATCGAGGGTGATCGTGGTATCGGGGCCAATGGCGCGTTCGACGGACGAGTGCGAGATGTCGCGCTCGTGCCAGAGGGTCACGTTCTCCATGGCCGGGATAACCGCCATGCGCACGGTGCGTGCAAGGCCGGTCAGGTTCTCGGTCAGCACCGGGTTCTTCTTGTGCGGCATCGCGGAAGAACCCTTTTGCCCGGCGGAGAAGAACTCGGCCCCTTCCAGCACCTCGGTACGCTGCATGTGGCGCACTTCGGTCGCGATGTTCTCGATCGAGCTGGCCACCAGCCCGAGTGCTGCAAAGAACGCGGCGTGGCGGTCGCGGGGGATGACCTGGGTGCTGATCGGTTCGGGCGTCAGGCCCAACTGGGCACAGACATGTTCCTCGACGCGCGGGTCGATGTTGGCAAAGGTGCCGACAGCGCCGGAAATCGCCCCGGTCGCGATTTCCTCACGCGCGGTTTTCAGGCGGCGCAGGTTGCGGTCCATCTCGGCGTAAAAGCGGGCAAAGGTCAGGCCCATGGTGGTGGGTTCGGCGTGGATGCCGTGGCTGCGGCCCACGCGCAGGGTATCCTTGTGCTCCAGAGCGCGGCGCTTCAGCGCGGCCAGCAGCGCCTGGGTGTCAGCGATCAGGATGTCGGCGGCGCGGGTCAGCTGCACGTTGAAACAGGTGTCGAGCACATCGGAAGAGGTCATGCCCTGATGCACGAAGCGCGCCTCGTCACTGCCCACATGTTCGGCCAGATGGGTCAGGAAGGCGATGACATCGTGTTTGGTGACGGCTTCGATCTCGTCAATCCGGGCGACGTCGAATTCCACGTCCCTGGCCTTCCAGACCGCCTGCGCGTTCTCGCGCGGGATCACGCCAAGCTCGGCCATGGCGTCGCAGGCATGGGCCTCGATCTCGAACCAGATGCGGAACTTGGTCTCGGGAGACCAGATGGAGACCATCTCGGGGCGGGAATAGCGGGGGATCATGGGGCACCTACCTGGAAAGCTGACGTTCGCCCGGTGCATAGACCGGGAGGGGGACAAGGACAAGCGGGCGGCAGCTTTGCACGCGGCGCAACAGCGGCGAAAGCCGTGTTGCGTGGCAGAGAGCGTGTTGTACATGCTAGATGTTCGCGGTATGTTCCGGTTGCGACGGGTCCAGACCTGTCAAAGACAGGAAGGACGCACCCTCATGAGAGCCACGCTCAGAGCCAAAGCCATCGCGGTTTGCAATGAGAAGATCGCAAAGAAGGGAGAGACGGTGGGTCTGTCGTTCTATGCGTTCTTTGCCAACCGCAATGATGATCCGGAGCTGCTGATGGAGGCGGCGGAATGGTGGATCAGGACGCATGAGCTTGACCATTTCGAGAAGGCGGTGAAAATCCGGGAGATGATCTCCTCCGGCGTCTGAGCCGCCAGGGGGGCGCTAGGCCACCAGTTCGGTGACCACCTCCGAGGACCGCTCAAGCGTGCGGTGCACCGGGCATTTGTCCGCGATTTCCAGCAGGCGCTGGCGCTGGTCCTCTGTCAGATCGCCGGTCAGCCGGATCCGGCGCCGCCAGGTGTCGATCTTGTCACCGGAGCCGGTTTCGGCGTCCTGTGCATGGACCTTGTCATGGCAGACATCCACGCTGACATGATCCAGCGGCCAGCCCTTGCGCCGGGCGTACATGCGGATCGTCATCGAGGTGCAGGCCCCCAGCCCGGCAGAAAGGAAACCATAGGGCGACATGCCCTTGTTGGTGCCGCCATAGGCGTGTGGTTCATCCGCCAGAACATGGTGGTGCGGGCCGCTGTTGATGTCCTGCAGAAAACCTTCCGCATCCGCTTCGGAGACGCGCAGCACGCCTTCCGGCGCACCGGGGGGCGGGGCCGGGGGCGTCAGCGGCAGGTAGCGGCCCGCCCAGGTGGCGATGACCCCTGCGGCATATTCCGCGTCCCGCGCGCGGGGGATCAGATGTTCGGCGCCATCGAGGCTGACGAAACTCTTGGGGTGTTTGGCAGCCAGGAAGATCTGGCTGGCGTTGTCGATCCCCACGATCTCATCGGTCGGGGCATGCAGGATCAGCAATGCGGCCTTCAGCGCGGCAATCGCCGGGGCCAGCGCGGCATCCGCCACATCCTCCACAAAGACTTTGCCGATGCGGAAGGGCCTGCCGCCCAGCGATACCTCCGCCGCGCCCTCGGCCATGATGCGTGGCAGGGCATCGGCAAAGTTATGGGTCACATGGCCGGGGTCGAACGGGGCGCCGATGGTTGCCACCGCCCTGACCTGCGGCAGCAGCGGCGCGGCCTTGAGCACGGCGGCACCGCCCAGCGAATGGCCGATCAGCAGGGCGGGTGCCATGCCGCGCTCCTCCAGATAGCGGGAGGCCGCGATCAGGTCACCGACATTGGAGGTGAAGGAAGTATTGGCAAATTCCCCCCGGGAGTGGCCCAGCCCGGTGAAATCGAACCGCAAGACGGCAATCCCCATGCCTGCCAGCCGGGCCGCGATGCGGCGGGCGGCGGGGATATCCTTGCCGCAGGTGAAACAATGGGCAAAGAGCGCCGTGGCCAGATGCGGCCCGTCCGGCATGTCCAGCCTTGCCGCCAGCTCGTTGCCGTCATGGCCGGGAAAGGTGATGCGCTGGGGGGCCATGGGATACTCCGATACTGGTCTGGTGCCAGAGTGATCCGCTCCGCGGCATCGCGCAAGCCCGGGTCACACCAGTGTGACGCCCCGCGCATCGCCGTGAACGGGGCTGGAAGGGGGCGGGAACCGGGTGTAGCAAGGGGAAATACCTGATCCGGGAGAGCGCCCTATGGCCGATACAGCAGACAGAGCATTGCACCCTGCCACCCTTGCGGCGCAGGCGGCGGGGGCCACGGATGAACAGACCGGCGGCATTGTGCCGGCGGTGCATATGGCAACCACCTTTGCGCGTGACGAATCCTATGCGCAGCTTGTGCCCGGCAATACCTACCTGCGGTCGCACAATGAAAACGTGCGGGTGGCCGAGCGGCTGCTGACGCGGCTGGAAGGGGCCGCGGATACGCTGCTCTTCCCCTCCGGCATGGCGGCGGTGGCGGCGGTGTTCCGGACGGTGCCGAACGGGGCCAGCGTGCTGGTGCAAAGCCAGATCTACTGGGGCACAACCGCCTGGATCAGGGGGTTTTGCGCGCGGCGCGGGATCACGCTGCATGAGGTCGAAGCCGCAGACAGCGATGCCTTTGCCGCGGCCTGTGCCGCGCATCGCCCGGCGATTGCCTGGGTGGAGACGCCGTCGAACCCCTGGCTGCGGATCGTGGATATCGCCGCCGCGGCGGATGCGGCCCATGCGGTGGGTGCCAGGCTGGTGGTGGACAGCACCGCGGCCAGCCCGGTGCTGAGCCAGCCGCTGTCCTTCGGGGCGGATATCGTGATGCATTCGGCGACCAAGGGGATCAACGGCCATTCCGACGTGCTTTCCGGTGCGCTTTGCGTGGCGGATGCGGACAGCGCGATCTGGCAGATGATCCGCGAGGACCGCGACACCGCCGGGGCGGTCATGGCCCCGATGGAGGCCTGGCTGCTGACGCGCGGCATGCGCACCCTGCCGCTGAGGATGCGGGAAATGTCGCGCAATGCCATGGCGCTGGCGGAATTCCTGTCGGACCATCCGCAGGTGGAAGAGGTCATGTACCCCGGCCTGCCGGACCACAAGGGCCATGCGCTGGCCGCCCGCCAGATGCAGGGCGGTTTTGGCGGTTTGCTGTCCTTTGTCGTCAAGGGCGGGGCCGAGGCGGCCTTGCGCGTGGCCGGGCGGTTGCAATTGTTTCACCGCGCCACCTCGCTTGGCGGGGTGGAAAGTCTGGTGGAGCATCGCCATACCATCGAGCCGCATACCGGCATTCCCGAAGGGCTGCTGCGCCTCTCCGTCGGGATCGAGGACGCGGGCGATCTGCGCGATGATCTGGCGCAGGCGCTGGGGCAGTAGCGGGTGTCGCATGCCACGATAAGGCGGCTCGAAGCCCGGATGTTCTGATTCTTGTCGGGAGGTTGGGCGAGGCGATCCTGGCCTGACGGCCGGGTGTTTCTGACTCAGACCGGACCTTTGACGGGATGCGCGAGGGGCTGCTGTTCGGACTTTGTTGCCATGTCCGACATTAGAAACAGGTCGCGCCCGAACCGAGGGGTGGGCGAGTAGCGCCCGCGTCACGCCGCAGGCGTGCCTCCTGCAATTGAACTGGCGCGCCTCCGGCAATTGAACTGGCGCGCCTCCGGCAATTGAACTGGCGCGCCTCCGGCGCGACGGGGGCGGTTCGGGCGCTGCCAAAGCTTTGCTTTGGCAATAGGTCTTCACTTTGAGGGCACAGGTTGGGGCGCACACCGTACCACTGCTGCGCCAGCCACGCGCGTCCATTTTGCACTCCGCTCTGGTGAGCGGTTTCGGCAATGATCCCCTGCCGACCGCCGCTCAGTAGATAAAGGGCACGAACCGCGCGGTGCGTTTTGCATAGGCCCTGAATTCCGCGCCATAGCGTTCGGCGAGATAGGCGTCGAGCGGCGGGATGTGGTAAAAGACGAACATCGCCGCCATCAGCAGCGGGATTGAAAAGGCCCAGAGCGAGGCTGTCAGCATCGCCCATCCGGTGAACAACATTGTATCGCCGAAGTAGTTGATATGCATGGAATAGGCAAAAAGACCGCCGGTGTAGCAATGTCCCTTCGCGCCGGGCTGTTGCTTCCAGGCGCGGCGCTGCAGTTCTGACCCGGTGTTCAGGTACGAGCCGATCAGCAGCAGGGCGGCACCCGCCCCGTCCCAGCCGGTGAGGGGTGTGTCGGTGCCCGAGAGGAAGCCCGCACCCAGCAGCAAGAAGCCCAGTTCGAAGACGGCCATGAAGGCGCTTAGTCCCAAAGCCTCCGCAATCGCGATCCGGCGTTGCATCAGCACGAACAGGGTCACCAGATGCCGCAGCCAGTAGAGCAGGGCGCATCCCGCCAGAATCCTGGCGCGGGTGGGGTCGGCCCAGTCGAACGGGCCGAAGGCGAGCCAGAGGACGATCACAACGATGGCGCCATGCAGCGTGGCAAAGATCAGCTTTATGCGCAGGGAAGGGTCATGCCGGCGGTCGACGCCGCCTTGCGGGGCTGCCATCAATTGTTCCTTTCATGTCCTGCGGATGATGTGGCGGTTTTCGGTTCGGCGGTGTCCGGGGCGCGCCAGAGGTCGGGCATCCACTTCGCCTTTATCGTCCACTTGGTCTATAAAGCGGGGATAGACCTTGCCGTTGGGATGTGTCAATTTTTAATTGACCAGATGGACGAAAAAGATGCCGAAAAGAGTTGACCACGAGGCCTACAGCCGGGCGCTGGCCGAACGGGCCGCGGCCTATTTCTCGGCCCATGGCTATGCCGGGACCGGGATGCGCCAGATTGCCGACCATCTGGGCGTGTCGAAAAGTGCGCTCTACCACTATTTCCCGAACAAGGAGGCGCTGTTTCTGGCCTGCACCAGGCAGATCATGGCGGGCCTCGATTCCGGCCTGGTCGATCCCGGGGCGTCGGAACAGGAGAACCTGGACCGCCTGCTGGAGGTCATGCGGGTGAATTTCGGCGCGGAAATGGCGTTGGTCTTCGACTATCTGCGGGGCAAGACGCGGGCAGAGATCGCACAGGACGAAGCGATGCAGATGGCGATGGAGAGCTACCGCGCGCTGGTTGAGCGCATCGTCGGGCAGGCGCGTGCCGAGGAAACCCTGGCCCGGCTGCTCGGGACCCTGCTGCTGGAATATTGTTCGGGAAAGTGAGGGGCAACAGGGCTCAGCCCCCCATCAGCGCCGCATCCCATTCATATTCGGTCAACCGTTCGAAACCGTCTTCGGTGATCAGCACCTGATCCTCCAGCTTGATGGAAAAATCGCCCCCCTCGGGAGAGACCAGCGCCTCCACGCAAAGTGTCATCCCGGCTTCCAGCGGGTAATCATAGGCCCCGGCCACCGCCTTGTCGGGATAGGCCACCAGCGGCCATTCATCGCAGAGGCCGACGCCGTGCATCAGGCAGCCGTATTTCTGTTTCTGGAATTGCGCATCCAGCACATGGGTGCCTGCGGTCAGCTCCGGGATCATCACACCGGGTTTCAGCATTTCCATGTTCTGCATGATGTGTTCGACCCCGTGCTGCATGGCATAGATCATGTCGGGACGCGGTTTCCGGTCGCCTACCCACCATGTGCGGCTGATGTCCACGCAGATGCCGTAGCTGCCCACCAGATCGGTGTCGAAGGCGATGATTTCATTGTTCTGCACCACACGCGGGCCGCATTCCTGGAACCAGGGATTGGTGCGCGGGCCGGAGGCGAGCAGGCGGGTTTCGATCCATTCGCCGCCGCGCCGGATGTTTTCGGCGTGCAGGACCGCCCAGATGTCATTCTCCGTCACTGACGCCACGGGCACCTGCGCACGGGCGAAATCCTCCATCGCGCGGACAGCGGTTTCGCAGGCGTGGCTGGCGCAGCGCATGGCGCGGATTTCCTCGGGGCCCTTGATGGCGCGGGATTTCTCGGTGATCTCCTCGCCGTCCACAACGGTGAACCCCTGTGCCTCCAGCGCGCGCAGACCGTGCAACATGATCTTGTCCACCGCGATCCGCATGTTGCCGGGGCCTGCGTGTTCGGCGCAGAGAAGGCGGACCTCGTTGGCAAAGGTATCGGCGGCCACATCAATCTTGTCGCCCCGGTCGAAATAGAACAGGTCCGCGCCGGAGCGCCGTTCGCGCACCAGCGGGTTGAATTCGCTGAGGAAGATGCCGTTCTTGTAGTCCCAGATCACCATGTAGCCATCGGCGCAGAGCAGCACGGCGCGGAACGGGTTATGGGTGTTCCAGAGCTGCATGTTGGTGCTGTCGGTGGCATAGCGGATGTTCAGCGGGTCGAACATCAGCAGCCCGGCCAGCCCGCGTGCCGCGATCTGCGCAGTCAGCCGTTCCCAGCGGAACTGGCGCATGGCGGGCAGGTCCGGCAGCTGCAGCCCCGCTGCCGCCCATTCGTCGAAGGCCAGGCGCGTTGGCCCGATCTCGACCCGGTCGGCATCATTGGGGCTGCCATCGGGCAGCGCCGGACCATGGGCGGGGTCGATCTTGCGGGTGTCGCGGAAGTGCTTGTTCATGGCGGGCCTCCTTGTATTGGACCACGATGCCGGAGGTGGCCGGGGGATGTTTGGTAAAAACCGACCCCCGGAGATGTCGTTTTCGCAGGACGCGGGCAGGGGATGGCGTTAGGTTGCCCGGCGATGAAAGAGATCCTGCACGAAGATTTGCCGCCCGAGATGGCGGTGCCCCCCGCGCTGCCGGGGGTGGCCCCCTGTGCGGCCGACGACTGGCTGCGGGTGGATGAGACCTATGGCGCGCAGATGGGCTACCGGCTGGCCCTGCTGGCGGAAAAGCCGCAGGCGGTGCTGTGGGAACCTGCCGCATCCCGTGATGCCGCGCTCGAAGTGCTGGAGGAAGCTCTGGCGCTGCTGCCGGGGAAGGGGTTTGCGGTGCAGGGGGATCAGGTGCGATGCCCCGATGGCCGCGAGGTGGCGCTGGACCGCACCGCGCCGCTGCGCACGCTGGGGCAGCTGGTGCAACAGGACATCTGCGTGATGGACAAGCAGGGCGACCAGCATGTGCTGGTGGCTGCGGTCCTGTGTTTTCCGTCGAACTGGCGGCTGGCGGAAAAGGCGGGCCGCCCGCTGACCGATATCCATCTGCCCGTCGATGCCTATGACGCCGGGATCGCCCGCCGGGTGCAGCGGTTGTTTGACGGGGTGCAGGTGGGCCGGGCGTTGTGGCGGTTCAACCGGCTGGCCTATGGCGACGCCGATCTGCATCAGCCCGCCCGGAAGGATCAGGGCCTGGTGCGCCGGTACGAACGGGCAGAGCGGCAATGCGTGGTGCGGATGCCACGCACGCGGGCCGTGGTTTTCAGCATCCACACCCATGTGGTGCGGCGCGCAGCGGGCTGAGCCGCCGCGTGCCGGAGTTTTTGAAAACTCCGGGCCGTTTTCTTTGAAGAAAACGCAAGGCTGGCGGCGGCGCTTGTGCCTGATTCCGGCACGTTCGGCTGTCGTTGCCCTGATTGTGGCGCGCCGCGCGCCGGAGTTTTTGAAAACTCCGGTCCGTTTTCTTTGAAGAAAACGCAAGGCTGGCGGCGGCGCTTGTGCCTATTTCGTTTCGGGATAGGCTTGAAACATCCCACATCACTTTTCGCCTGGGGCCAAAGGGAGGGGCAGCGTACAAGTGATTCAGGTATGTCCCGAAGCGCTCTGGCTTAAGGTCGGGCGCTCTAGCACCATATGCGGCTGACCGTCCGAGGTTTTCTGCGGTGACTGGCCATGGGCGTTCACGGTGGTGTTGACCTGCCGCCGGAACGCGCTGAACAGTTCCGAGGTGACCACGTCGATGGGCCGGTCGAACCGCAGGGTCAGCGCCCAGTAGCCCGAGGAGGACTGCCGCGCGGCCTTGACCTCTCCGACAAAGGGGTGGCCGAGGTAGCGGCCGGTCACGCGTTGGCCGGGGGCCCAGCCGGGGTGGCTGTTGGCGGCACGGGCGGCGATGGTGTTCCAGTCGCGCGCGCCCCATTGATGGGCCACGGTCTCCAGCGCTTCGGCATGGCTGAGGGTCTGGCCACGGGCAGCCAGATCGGCGCGCAGGCGTTTGGCCTGCGCCTTGAGGACGTCACGGGAAGGGGTAGTCATGTTTACACTCCGTCTCGCATGAAGTGACGTGGGGGTCCGCGTTGCCCATCAATCTTGCGAGATTGAAGGTAGATCATCGTTCAGGACTTCACCGGACTGCGGACGGCAGGGGCCTGACCCTGACGCCCAGATAGGGCGCAGGGTGGATTTGCGCAAGGGCCGGGGCGGCGCATCCGGCGGCACTGTGGCTTTTGAGTATTCCCGGCAGATATCAGAAAAGCACGCGGCCCGGGCATGGGTGACGCCCAGGGCCCGAAGGGCCGATCAGCCGTCGATGCGGGCGCCCATGATCGCGATCGCCTGTTGATAGACGGTGGCGGCGTTCCATTGCTTGATCACGCGGAAGTTCGGCTGGCCTTCCTGATAGCCCTGTCCGGGCTGCCAGCCCTTGCGGCGCAGGAAGTTCGCGGTGGAGGCCATGGCATCAGCCTGGTTGTAGAAATCCACCCGCCCGTCGCCGTTGCCATCGACGCCGTATTGCAGGGCATTGCCCGGCAGGAACTGGGTATGGCCCAATTCGCCGTGCTTGGCACCCTTGGTGTTCACGGTGATCGCGCCACGGTCTACCAGTTTCAGCGCGCCGATGGCATGCGGCACGAAAAAGCTGGAGCGGCGGCAGTCATAGGCCAGCGTCGTGATCGCGGAGACCACGGAGGAATTGCCCATGAACCCGCCAAAGCCGGTTTCCATCCCGTGAATGGCAAGCAGCACGCCCGCAGGCACGCCGTAGGCGCGTTCCAGCGACTGGTAAAATCCCGGGTTCTGCGCCTTGCGCTTGCGGCCCTGCGCCACGATGGTATCGGCCCCGCGCACCTGCATGAACTTGGACAGGGAATATTTGAACGACTTCTGGTTGCGGTCCGCCGCGATGGTGCCGGTGGCATAGCTGGCCTGCGCCAGCGCATCGAGCCCGCGTTGCCCCACCCCGGCTGCCCTGGCCTCGCCGGCAAAGGCCGCTTTCCATGCGTTGAACCCGCCCGCATTGTTGCCGCAGGTCGCGGCAAAACCGGGCGCGGCGAGGGCGGTAATAACACTCAATGAAACAACAACAGATTTGAAAGGGCGCATGATAATCCTCAGCCAATTGTAAAACGACGGACAGGCGTGCCGCGACCTGCAGCTTAGACCGGCAGGAACTTCGTGAAAAGGAAAACTCTGAAACGTCGGTGGCGGGCCGCTCAGTAGGACAGGATTTTCGAGGTCAGGATGCTGGCCATCTCCAGCGGAGAACTGGTGGGGCGATCCATCGCGTCCCAGGCAAAAACCGTGCCCCCAGCCATGAAGAAACACAGCATCAGCGGGGTCACCATATAGCTGCCCAGGCTGCGCGTGCGGCGCTTCTTGCGCTGGCGGTCCAGCTTGCGGGCATGTTTCTCGATCCGGGCGACACGGCTGGCAAAGACGGCTTCGTTTGCTGCATTGGGCATATCGGATCTTTCCGCTGGTTCAGGGCCTTTGGCAGTTTCCGGTATCGTTTCAAATTCGGTTCGAATTGTGACCGGCATGGGGTCAATTTCGGAAGGTTCCGGCAAGAAAAAGGGCACCCCCGCAGGGATGCCCATTTGTTTGCACGATCTCGGGTCGTGATCAGCAGCTGTAATACATGCCGAATTCGACCGGATGGGGGGTGTGCTCGTACTTGTGCACTTCTTCCATCTTCAGTTCGATATAGCCTTCGATCTGGTCGCGGGTGAACACATCACCGGCCAGCAGGTAGTCCATATCGGCCTGCAGCTCTTCCAGCGCTTCGCGCAGGCTGCCGCAGACTGTCGGGATGTCCGCCAGCTCTTCTGCGGGCAGGTCATAGAGGTTCTTGTCCATCGCCTCGCCCGGGTCGATCTTGTTCTTGATCCCGTCAAGGCCGGCCATCAGCAGGGCCGCGAAGCACAGGTAGGGGTTGGACGCCGGATCGGGGAAACGCGCCTCGACACGTTTTGCCTTGGGCGATTCTGTCCACGGAATACGTACGCAGCCCGAGCGGTTGCGCGCGGAATAGGCGCGCAGCACGGGGGCTTCGAAGCCGGGGATCAGGCGCTTGTAGGAGTTGGTCGAGGGGTTGGTGAAGGCGTTCAGCGATTTGGCATGCTTGAGGATGCCGCCGATGTACCACAGGGCTTCCTGGCTCAGGTCGGCATATTTGTCGCCTGCAAACAGCGGCTTGCCGTCTTTCCAGATCGACATGTTCACATGCATGCCGGAGCCGTTGTCGCCATAGATCGGCTTGGGCATGAAGGTCGCGGATTTGCCATAGGCGTGGGCCACGTTGTGGATCACGTATTTGTATTTCTGCAGCTCGTCAGCCTGTTTGGTCAGCGACCCAAAGATCAGACCCAGCTCGTGCTGGCAGGAGGCAACCTCGTGGTGGTGCTTGTCCACCTTCATGCCGAGCCGTTTCATGGTCGACAGCATCTCGGCGCGCAGGTCCTGTGCCTCGTCAACCGGGTTGACCGGGAAATAGCCGCCCTTCAGGCCGGGGCGGTGGCCCATGTTGCCCATCTCGTAATCCGTATCCGTGTTCCAGGATGCGTCGGAGGCATCAACTTCGTAGGATACCTTGTTGATCGAGTTGGAGAACTTCACGTTGTCGAAGAGGAAGAACTCAGCTTCCGGGCCAAAGAACGACTGGTCGCCGATGCCGGAGGAGATCAGATAGGCTTCGGCCTTTTCGGCGGTGCCGCGCGGGTCACGCTCATAGCTTTCGCCGGTGTCGGGTTCGACGATCGAACAATGCACGCAGATGGTTTTTTCGGCATAGAAGGGGTCGATATAGGCGCTTTCGACATCCAGCATCAGTTTCATGTCGGAAGCTTCGATGCTTTTCCAGCCCGCGATCGAGGAGCCGTCGAACATGAAACCCTCTTCGATGAAGTCCTCGTCCACCAGATCGCTGACGACGGTCACGTGCTGCAGCTTGCCGCGCGTGTCGGTAAAGCGGACATCGACATATTCGATGTCTTCATCCTTGATCTTTTTGAGGAAGTCTTTGGTGCTCATGGGCTGTGATCCTTTTGGCAGGTAATGCAGTTTACAAAGCGTCCGAACCGGTTTCGCCGGTGCGGATGCGGATGGTTTGTTCAACGGGTGTCACGAAGATCTTGCCGTCGCCGATCTTTTCGGTTTTGGCCGCTTCGATGATGGCCGCGATGGCCGCGTCCACCTGGTCGTCGTCCAGCACGACTTCGACCTTCACCTTGGGCAGGAAATCCACGACATATTCCGCACCGCGGTAGAGTTCGGTGTGGCCCTTCTGGCGGCCGAACCCCTTAACCTCGATGACAGAGAGTCCCTGAACGCCGACGTCCTGCAAGGCCTCTTTCACCTCGTCGAGTTTGAAAGGCTTGATGATCGCTTCGATCTTTTTCATGTCGGTCCCTTTTCGCGGAAAGCGTTGGCTTGCAAAGGCATTTCATTTTGACAGAGGGGAATCCATAAAAGGTCCAGCCTCTGTCATGCGGATGCAGGTTAATCCGCACGCTGCGGTGTTAAAATAGGCAAAGCGCCTAAATGATAGGCAGTATTGAAACGGAGCGGGGATCAGCATGGCCGAATTGCTCAGCAGCAAGGAGATGCGTGCCATCGAGGCGCGGGCGATTGACTCGGGCCAGGTGACCGGGCTGGAGCTGATGGAACGGGCCGGGCGCGGTGTTGTCGAGGCGGTTTTCGAGGAATGGCCGGCGCTGGCCGAGGGGCCGCATCGCGCCGTCGTTCTCTGCGGGCCGGGCAACAACGGTGGCGACGGGTTTGTCATCGCGCGGCTGTTGCGGGACGCGGGGTGGAAGGTTGCAGTTTACCTCTACGGTGATGCGGACAAGCTGCCGCCGGATGCCAAGGTGAATTACGACCGTTGGGCCGGCATCGGCACAACCGGAGTTCTGGCCGATTGGGAGAGGTCGGAGGGCTGGGGCTGCGATCTGTTGATTGATGCGCTTTTCGGCATCGGCCTGAAGCGCGGATTGAAAGCGCTCGGAAATCTCTTCTGGAACATGGAGGACATGGTCGATTGTTTCGCCGTCGAGCCCGGTCACAAGATCGGACGCCCGGCGATCGTCGCGGTGGATATGCCAAGCGGGATCTGCGCGGACAGCGGGCGTGAGTTTCCACACGAGGAGGAGCATCATCGGTTTTCCGTGGCCGCCCATCTGACCGTGACCTTCCACCGACCCAAGCTGGGGCATTTTCTGGCAGAGGGTCCCCGCCAATGCGGCAAGCTGGCGGTCAAGGACATCGGCCTTTCGGAGGAGCCTGCCCGCAAAGGGGTTCCGCGCGAACATCACGTCAACCTGTGCGAGGCGGTGCACCCGGACTGGCTGCGCAAGGATGTAAAGGGCCACAAATATGGCCATGGCCATGCGCTGATCTTTTCAGGGGGCGTCGGCAAGGGCGGTGCGGCGCGGCTTGCCGCGCGGGGCGCGCTGCGCATCGGGGCGGGCCTTGTTACCTTGCCCTGTCCGCCCGCCGCATTGATCGAAAACGCCGCACAGCTGAATGCGATCATGCTGCGCAGCGTCAAGGATGCCGCAGCATTGGCCGAGGTGCTAGGCGATGCTCGGATAAATGCGATCTGTATCGGGCCGGGGTTGGGCACCGGGGAGCGCGAGGCCGCGTTGGTGGCGGCTGCGGTGCGTGCAAAGCACACACCCTACGTCGTATTCGACGCGGATGCCTTGACGCTGGTGGCGCAGGATCAGAGCCTTTTCGATGCGCTGCATGACGGCTGTATCCTGACCCCGCATGGTGGTGAGTTCGCGCGGCTTTTTCCCGATATCGCGGCAAGGCTGGCTGCCCCGGCGACCAAAGGCCCGGCCTATTCCAAGGTGGACGCCACGCGGGACGCTGCAAAACGGGCGGGGTGTACCGTTCTTTTCAAGGGGCCCGACAGCGTGATCGCCCATCCCGACGGTAGCTGCAGCGTGCATTCAGCCCAATATGACCGCGCGGCCCCATGGCTTGCCACGGCCGGGTCGGGGGATGTGCTGGCGGGGATGATCACCGGTCTTTTGGCGCGGGGCCTTGCGCCATTACACGCGGCAGGAACCGCCGCCTGGCTGCACGTCGAATGCGCGCGCAGCTTTGGCCCCGGCCTGATCGCCGAAGATCTGCCGGAGCAATTGCCGACGGTTCTGAGGGGTCTGGGCCTGTAGGTTCAGGCGGCGTGCAGTACCGCGCCGCGTGCCTTGGCGGCATCCGCCGTGCCCAGTTCCAGCCCGTCCGCATAAAGGATATGCGGCCCGTCGCAGAAGACCTGGAACAAGGTGGTCTCATGGCTGCCGAGGTCGGTGATGAATTCGTTGTCCACCAGCGCCCGTGCCGCCACAAGCGCGCGTTCGGAGTTGAACAGTGCCCTTGCGCGCCAGTCGCGGATCAGCACCATCTGGTCCCCCGCGAGGATCGCGTCCCGCTCGGGCCGGGTATGGCCGAGGGAGCCTGCGGACAGCCCGATCTGATGCACGATGCGCGTGCTGCGCTGGATGTGTCTGACCTTGGAAATGCCGGTGTCGCGGGTGATGATCTTGTCCCCGACAGAGAGAAATTCCACCGGAATTTCGCCGTCAAGCGTCAGTAACATGGCACCTTGGACCAGTCCTGTGTCCAGGACGGCGTAGGGGGTGTATTGGCCCGCATGGCGATCTTCCTCGCCTACGCGCCCGACCGTATTCGGTTTCATGGGCGTCTCTTTCTTATCTGTACCTGCCTCAGGTTATCCCGAACATATGACAACAACTTGTTAATGTCTTGCCTTTTTTTAGACCGGCGGCCCGGCTTTTTTGGTCTCGCCTATCGCTGCCGGGTTTGGTAATCAGCGGTTCAGGCCGCGAACGGGGCCGCGTGCGGGTGTGGCGGAATTGGTAGACGCACCAGATTTAGGTTCTGGCGCCTTTGGCGTGGGGGTTCGAGTCCCTTCACCCGCACCATCTGCTAACGTGCCAGGCCAGCGCGCGGCGAAAGTCCGAAATCAGGCCCTCCCGGACCTCGGCGACTAAACGCAAGCCGGGCCATCGCCTTGTTCCGGGCTTTGGGTGCCACTGATCAGCGCCAGCACCCCCCAAGGCTCCCGGCTTCAGACCGAGGACAGGCGCGCCCCGGTGCTGCGCCAGCCGGGCAGGGTGTCGTCAAGGTAGCCGGAAATCCCGGTCAGCCCCGCATCCTGCAGGGCGGTCTGCATCTGGCCCAGCACCCTTGGCATGAACCGCAGGTATCCCGGTTTGCCGTCGCGTTTGTTCAGGCGGGGGAACAGTCCTGCGATCCGCGTGTGCCGCTGCGCGCCCAGAAGGTGATAGCGGTGCAGGATCCCGGCATCGGGTCCCATTCCTGCCGGGGCGGCGGCCAGGTAACGCTCCAGCATGCGCGCCTCCAGCCCCGGTGCCAGATCGCGCCGCGCATCCTGTAGCAGGGACAGCAGATCATATTCCGGCGGTCCCAGCACGGCATCCTGAAAATCCAGCAACCCGCAGCGCGCAACGCCCTGACGCTCTGGCAGGAGCATCAGGTTGTCGATGTGAAAATCCCGCAGCACCAGCGCATCCTGCGCGGCTTCCAGCGGGGCAAGGGCCGCTTGCCAGAGCGCGCGCCAGGGCGCATCGAAACCGGCCAACGGCAGGTCGGGGCGCAGGGCGGGCATGAACCATTGTGAAAAGATGCTGACCTCATCCAGCAGCGTGGCGACATCATAGCGCGGCACAAGCACCTGTACCGCCTGCGGCGCGGCATGCAGATGCAGCAATGCGTCGATGGCAAGTTCGTAAAGCGCCCCCTCATCCGCGCCCTGATCCAGCAGCGCCCCATAGGTCGCGGTGCCGAAATCCTCGATCAGGGCCAGGCCCTTGTCCGCATCCGTGGCCAGCACCTTTGGCGCGCTCAGCCCAAGGTCGCTCAGGTGCCGAGCCAGCCGGACAAAGGCGGCAAAGCCGGTTGGATCTTGACGATCCTCCATCAGCAGCAGGTCCGCCCCCTTGATCCGCAGATACCGCCGGGCAGAGGCATCGCCGGGCAGGGGGGTGAGCACCGCCTGGCCGTGGCCATGACGGGCGAGGAAGGATTGGTGATCGGGCTCTGATGTGCTCATGGGCGCATATCGGACATTTTGCGCCAGGCTTGCAAGCACCACAAATGCAAACGGCGCCCCGGATCGGGGCGCCGGAGGCTGCTGAAAAAGCACGTTCCTGCACCCGCTCCCCCCGAAACAACGAAATCGTTCTTCCACGACGCCAGCCACAACCCTTGGCGCGGGCTGAAAGCCCGGGCCGCGCCCGACCCTCCCCC
>Ga0189278_10269_pt1 | contig 30326 bp, 31 predicted proteins | sample N26A9minimetaG_FD_130326 | JGI IMG/M metagenome (GOLD analysis project Ga0189278, IMG submission 130326) | Marine microbial communities from the Costa Rica Dome - N26 A9 mini metaG | ecosystem: Environmental > Aquatic > Marine > Oceanic > Photic zone | place: Costa Rica: the Eastern Pacific...
CCGTGGCCTCGGTGCCGCCGCAGGGCGGACGCAAGCATCCGCAGCAGGAATTCCTGCAGGTGGACACGACCAACATCCTGTTCATCTGCGGCGGCGCCTTCGCCGGTCTTGACCGGATCATCGCGGCACGGGGCAAGGGCTCTGCCATGGGCTTTGGCGCCGACGTGCGCGACAAGGATGCGCGCGGCATTGGCGAGATCTTTACCGATCTGGAGCCTGAGGACCTGCTGAAATTCGGTCTGATCCCGGAATTTGTCGGCCGTCTGCCGGTTCTGGCAACGCTTGAGGACCTGGATGAGGACGCGCTTGTCACCATCCTGACCCAGCCCAAGAACGCGCTGGTCAAGCAATACCAGCGCCTGTTCGAACTGGAAGACACCGCGCTGACCTTTACCGACGATGCGCTGAAAGCGATTGCCAAACGCGCCATCGAACGCAAGACCGGCGCGCGCGGCCTGCGCTCCATCCTGGAGGACATCCTGCTGGACACGATGTTCGAACTGCCGGGGCTGGATTCAGTGAATGAGGTCGTGGTCAACGAAGAGGCGGTGATGTCCGACGCCGCGCCGCTCATGATCCACAGCGACGCCGAGAAGGAATCGGCCACCGCCGGGTGATCCGTGAGGCGGAGCGCCAGAATGCGATTTGACTTGAAACAGGGCGTGCCGGGTGGCGCGCCCTTTTTCATGCCATGAAACGAAGGCAACCCCGATGACAGCGCGGCTGACGCCATCCGGCTGATCGACAACAGGAGCAATGACAGAATGCAGCGTATTTTCTCAGGCGGCGCTTTTGAGCCGAAGATCGGCTATTGCCGCGCCGTGGTCGCGGGCGGCTTTGTGCATGTGGCCGGCACCGTGGGGCAGGGTGATGATGTGGTGGAACAATGCCGGTCCGCGCTTGACATCATCGGGCAGGCGCTGACCGAGGCGGGCGTGGGTTTTGCCGATGTGGTGCGGGTCACTTACATGTTGCCGGACCGGGCAGAGTTCGAACCCTGCTGGCCGCTGTTGCAGGCCACCTTCGGGGCGCATCCGCCCGCGGCAACGATGATCGAATGCGGGTTGATCGACCCGAAGTACCGGATCGAGATCGAGGTGACGGCGCTGGCCAGAGCCTGAGTTGTGTCTCAAGGTAGACGCGATTGGCCCGGGTCCTTTTTCGCCGCTCACATCCTTCCCGCCCAACAGTTCCTGTTGGGCCGCGCCGTTCCGCCCCCACGGGGCGGCGCGAAGCGCGGCAGGGTATCGGCGTTTCAAGTTTAAGGCGGGGCGCTTTAGAGGTTCAGGCGACTTCCTCGAACTGCCCGCCAAGGCGTTCCTGCACCTCTTTCGGGTCCAGGGGTGCCCATGTGTCTGATTTGGAAGAGATAAACCCGCCCTCGGCCAGTGCCGACTGCAGGGCGGGCATGTCCAGCTCGCCCATCCAGAGCCGCGGTTTGGCGGCACCCAGGGGTTTCCACGACCGGGCCAGCTGGACGATTGTGAGCGGGGTGATCCCGGCGAAGGACATCAGATGCTGCTCTAGGTTGCGCGTGGCACCGGAGGGGCGGCGCACGACAATCGCCACCTGTGCCGCCGGATCAGCCACCATTGCCAGCAGATGCAGCGCCGATCCTTCGGCGGCAATGATCTGGCGGGCCGCCTTGTAGGTGGCGATCTGGCTGCGCAGATCGTGCTTTTCGGGGTGATAGATCACATAGCCTTCGGCGGAGAGCTTTGACTCCAACTCGGTTTCGCCCACCAGATTGCCCCGGCCCGAGGGCAGGCCGCTGCGGCTGATATAGAGCTTTTCCGGCCCTTCGGCGGGCACATCGCGGCCAAACCGCGCGGCAATCGCGTCGCGGAACGGCTGGGTGCCGGTGATCATGGTGCCAAGGCCAAAGCCCTGACCCGGCACGATCAGCCGCTCGACCCGTGTGGGCGCGGTCAGGCTGACCACCGGGAGGTCACTGCCCATCAGTTCAATGAAATCCTTCTGGAACGGCTGCACTTCCTCGCCGGTCTTGGGCCGCTTGGGGACAAAGAGGATGCCGTCGATATCGGAGCCCAGGGTTTCCAGCGCCCAAAGCCGCGCGGTGCTTTCCACCAGGAAATGACCAAAATGCGCCCAAAGCACGCCACCCCAAAGCCAGGTGCCCTCGCGCAGGGGCAAATCGCCTTGCGGCATCGGCGGTGCCACCGTCAACGCGCGCCCGTTGCGCCACAGCGCCCCGGCGCCGTGATAGCTGCCGTTGCTTTCCAGCACCCCGACGGGCTGGACAAAGCCGCTGTCGGCGGGTGGCACGACAATGGCCTCTTCAAGGGTTTGCTGATCGCATGACCACCCCATGTCCGGCACCGGCGGGCGCAGGCTGGCGTCGAATGTGCAGGTCCAGACCTGGCGCGTGCAATGTTCCGGCACCTTGGCAAAACCGGCGCGTTCCAGGATGGATTTGCATTCGCGCATCCCTTCCTTGCCATAGGCAGCGGGGTGGAATTCAAGAACGATGGCGCGGATGCCCTCAAGCGAGGCATGGCGCAGGAAATCCAGCTCTCCGCCTTCGATGTCCATCAGCAGGACCGTCGGGGCAAAGTCGCGGCGCACCTCGTCATAGCGCGCGGTCGGCACCTCGACCCGCGTTGTGGCACGTTTGTCCGTGTCGATGAGCGAGGAACCAAGGTAGGAATTGCGGATGTGAAAGGCCACGGTTTCCGGCGGATTGGGCGCGCTGATCAGCACCTCGTTGCGAACCTCGATCCGGTCCTGCAGGTCGTTCAGCCGGTAGAGCGTGTTGATATGCTGGATCAGCCCGGGATTTGCCTCAAAGGACAGAACTTTTTCCGGCTTGCCGTTCCTTGCGGCAATCGCGCCGACCAGCCCGATGCCCGCACCCATTTCCAGAACCCGGTCGCCGGGGCGGATGACCTCAAGCGCGCCGGCAATCTCCTGACCCTCATAGCGCGCCGCATTGATCCGCTCGGCCCGTTCCGGGGTCATCATCGGGCTGTCGGGCACCTTGACGCCGTGACATTCAGCGACATGCTTGCGGGTCTTGCTCTTGGTGGCCATGGGTGTCTCCGTTTTCGAAACAATAAGGAGCATCGCCTGACAGGCCAATACGCGATGCAGGGGGGGCCACATGTCGCGCAGGAGGGAGTCTTTGCTGCAACACCCGCTGGACCCTGCGGCAGCGATGGTGCATAACAGCCCCAACAAGAGCGGAGAGTTTCATGGGCATTCTCAACACGATATTCCGGGCGCTGACATGGTGGGACGGGCAGACGCTGAACACCCAGCTCTTCACCTGGCGCAAGGGCACCCGCGTGGGTGAGGATGACCAGGGCAACATCTATTACCGCAATGCCGACGATTCCAAGCGCTGGGTGATCTACAACGGCGACATGGAAGCCTCCCGCGTCAGCCCCGACTGGCACGGCTGGCTGCACCGCACCTGGGACGAGCCGCCCAGTGACAAGCCGCTGGTGCACAAGGCCTGGGAAAAACCCCATGTGGAGAACCTGACCGGCACCGCGCTGGCCTATGCGCCTGCGGGCTCGATCCGGCAGGCCCATCCAAAGGACCGGTCCGATTACGAGGCCTGGAGCCCGGAGTGATCCCGGCGCCTCCGAAAGCGGTCAACATGATCAGATGTCTTGTTCTTGGTGCATGTCTTGCCCTGCCTGCCGCCGCGCAGGACGTGACCAGCGCCTCCGGTGCCGTGCTGCGTGCATTGGACAAGACCTCTGGCCACACCAGCGACATAGAGCTGCGCGCTGGCCAGTCGGCACGACTGGGCAATCTTGATATCGTGTTGAACGAATGCCGCTATCCGGCGGGCAACCCATCCGGCGACGCCTTTGCAGAGCTTGAAATCTCGGAAGCCGGCAAGACCGGCACGGTGTTTTCCGGCTGGATGATCGCATCCTCCCCGGCGCTGTCAGCGCTGGAGCATCGGCGCTATGACGTCTGGGTCATGCGCTGCACCACCTCCTGAAGCGGCAGAACCGGCGGTGCTGCAAAATCCGCATGGGCTGCCAGCGCCTTCTCCAGTCTCAGGTGATATTGCGCCCGCGTGATCTCCACCGCGCCGAGCGAGGCGAGATGATCGGTCAGGAACTGCGCGTCAAACAGTGAAAACCCCGCATCGCGCAGCCGTAGCACCGTTGCCGCAAGGGCCATTTTCGACGCATTGGTGCGGCGCGAGAACATGCTTTCGCCAAAGAACGCGGCCCCCAGGGTCACGCCGTAGACCCCGCCGACCAGCGTGCCCGCTTCGCGGATTTCAAGCGAATGCGCATTGCCCCTGGCGTGCAGCGCACTGTAAAGGCTTGATATTTCAGCGTTGATCCAGGTGTCGGTGCGGTCGGCACATGCGGCAACCACACCGGCAAAATCCTGATTGACGGTCACGTCAAAACCCGTCCGCCGCATCGCCTTGGCCAGGGACCGCGAAAGGTGGAACCCGTCCAGCGGGAGTATGCCCCGCCGCCGCGGATCGACCCAGAAAATCTCCGGGTCGTCGCGGTGTTCGGCCATCGGGAAAATGCCGATCCCGTAGCCGCGCAGCACCAGTTCCGGCGTCAGTTCCGTCATCGGCGTCAGCCGTCGCCGAGATTGGTTTCCAGCCAGTGTTCGAGCCAGTGAATGTTGTAGTTGCCGGTCTGAATGTCCTCTTCACCCAGCAGCGCGTGGAACAGCGGCACGGTTGTATCCACGCCATCCACGATCAGCTCGCCCAGGGCGCGGCCCAGCCGTGCCAGCGCTTCGGGCCGGTCGCGGCCATGTACGATCAGCTTGCCGATCAGGCTGTCGTAATAGGGCGGGATCGAATAGCCGTCATAAAGTGCGGAATCCATCCGCACCCCCAGGCCACCCGGCGCATGATACTGGGTGATCCGGCCCGGGCAGGGACGGAAGTTGGGCAATTTCTCCGCATTGATGCGGACTTCGATCGCGTGGCCGTTGATCTTCAGGTCTTCCTGTTGGAACGACATGGGCAGGCCGCTGGCCACCCGGATCTGCTCGCGTACCAGATCAACCCCGAAGATGCCTTCGGTCACCGGATGTTCGACCTGAAGGCGGGTGTTCATCTCGATGAAGTAGAATTCCCCGTTCTCGTAAAGGAATTCGATGGTGCCCGCGCCGATATAGTTGATATCGGCCATGGCATCGGCGCAGGTCTTGCCGATGCGCGCGCGTTCCTCCGCGCTGATGGCAGGGCCGGGGGCTTCTTCGAACACCTTCTGGTGGCGGCGCTGCAGCGAACAATCGCGTTCGCCAAGATGCACCGCGCGCCCCTTGCCGTCGCCAAAAACCTGAATCTCGATGTGGCGCGGGGTGGTGAGGTATTTCTCGATATAGACTTCGTCGTTGCCGAAGTTGGATTTGCCTTCCGCACGGGCGGTCTGAAAGGCGCGTTCCATCTCGGCGGCAGAACCTGCCACCTTCATGCCCTTGCCGCCACCGCCTGCGGTGGCCTTGATGATGACGGGGTATCCGATTTCCTCGCCCAGGCGCCTGGCCTCTTCCAGTGTCGCCACGCCGCCTTCAGAGCCCGGCACGCAGGGAACGCCCAGCTTGCGCATGGTTTCCTTGGCGGTGATCTTGTCGCCCATGATGCGGATATGTTCGGCAGTGGGGCCGATGAAGGTCAGCCCGTGATCCTCGATCACCTGCACGAATCCCGCGTTTTCCGACAGGAAGCCATAGCCGGGGTGGATCGCCTCTGCCCCGGTGATCTCGCAGGCGGCGATGATCGAGGGGATCGACAGATAGGATTGCGCAGAGGAGGGCGGGCCGATGCAGACGGATTCGTCGGCCATCCGCACATGCATGGCGTCGCTGTCGGCGGTCGAATGCACCGCGACGGACTGGATGCCCATTTCGCGCGCGGCACGGATCACGCGCAGCGCGATTTCACCCCGGTTTGCGACAAGAATTTTATTAAACATTGTCAGTGCCTTATTCGATAATCACCAGGGGCGCACCGAATTCGACGGCATCGCCGTCACCCACCAGGATGCGCTTGACGGTTCCGGAGCGCGGGGCGGGGATGTGGTTCATGGTTTTCATCGCCTCGACGATCAGCAGGGTTTCACCCTCTGACACGGATTTGCCGACCGTGACAAAGGCGGGCGCACCCGGTTCTGCCTGCATATAGACGGTGCCGACCATGGGCGACACGACCGCGCCGGGGTGGCTTGCCGGATCGTCCTCTGCCCCGGAGGCGGATGCTGCTGTGGGGGCATTCATCGGTGCGGGCGCGGGCGATGCCATCGGGGGCGGGGCTGCCTGAATTTGCTGGGGCGCCATGATCTGCTGCGGCGGTTTGCGGCTGACGCGCACATTCAGGCTGTCGTCCTCGGCATAGTCTCGCTTGACCTGAAGCTCCGTCAGGTCATTTTCGTTCAGCAGTTCCGCCAATGCCCGGATAAAGGCGACATCTGCGTCATGGGTGTTTTTGGTCATATATTCCTCGACGTTTCCCTCTTGTCCGGCGCTGCGCGGGCCGTGACGTTTTGCCCGGTTATAAGACATGGGTCCCGGCATTGAAAGCCGCCAGTTGTGGCGGGCGGCGACTGTCGGCATGTCGCGGGCAGCAGGGGATGACGAACCTGGCACTTTGGCTGAGGCGGGCGGCAGCTTGCGTACCGGATGCCTCTGACCGCGCCCCCCGGGACCGCCGGGCGATCCGGGGACGAAGTCAAAGGCGTGTCAGGAAGCGGGTTCCAGGACCCCGCAGGCCAGCCTTGCCCCGGTATTGCCGCCGGGCTGGGTGAAATGGTCATCCCCTTCGGCATGGATCATCACGCTGGCGCCATCTGAATCGAGCAAGCCGCCAGGTGTCTCTTCCAGCGAAACCGCGCTGGTGATGGCCTGCATCTCGCCGGTGCCATCCGCGCCGACATAGAGGTTCGGCAGATCGCCGGCATGTGGCCCGTCGGGGTGCAGCAGGCCATGCGCGTTGTCGGCGTCTCCGATATGCGGCCCGGCAGATTTGAACTCGGTTGCGGGGTCGCAGTCACCAACCTGGTGCAGATGCACACCCTTCGGCCCCGGCGCTGCGCCTTCGACCTTCAGGTGGATCAGGATGCCATTGGTGCCGGGGGTCACCGTGGCGGTGCCCAGAACGGTGCCGTCCAATGTCTTGATTTCCGCCGTGGCCACGGGTTCGGGGGCGCTGGCATGGCTGTCGGCCAGGGCGACACCGGCGATGAGCGACAAAGTGGAGGCGAGGGCGGGGAGGGTGTGTTTCATGGATTTGCTCCTTGCGATTGCTCGGGCCTGTTGGACCGTCTGAGGCCCAACGCATCGAGGCTCCATAGGGTTCATCGCAGGGGCAATTTCTCACCGGCGCTGGCGTGGTTACTGTCGCAGAAATACCGAGCCAAACCGGTCCTTAACGGCAGTGCTGCGGCCTGCGGCCTTGATTCCGCGCGGGGGAATGGCCTGAAACCGAACTTTCGCCACAAGGCGCAAGCCGCATCACAGGCACCCCGCCCGGCCTGCGCCTCACGTCACAATGGGCGTGAAAGCCGGTGTGGCCGGACGCCCGGCCACAGCACCCGGCGGGCGATCAGATCGCGAGGTATTCGGCGCGCAATTGTTCGTTTTCCAGCACTTCCTGCGCCGTGCCGTCAAAGACGATTCCCCCGGTATCGAGGATCACCGCACGGTCGGCCAGTTTCAGCGCGCGGATCGCGTTCTGCTCCACAAGGATCGTGGTGATGCCCTGCTCCTTGATGATGGCCAGTGTCTTTTCGATCTCGTCCACGATGACGGGGGCCAGCCCCTCATAGGGTTCATCCAGCAGCAAGACCTTGATGTCGCGGGCCAGGGCGCGGGCGATGGCCAGCATCTGCTGCTCACCCCCCGACAGGGTGGTGCCTTCCTGATTCTTGCGTTCGCCCAGACGTGGGAACAGCTCGTAAAGCCGGTCCAGCGACCAGCCGATGGGCGGCGCGATCTGCGCCAGCTTCAGGTTTTCCTCAACCGTCAGGCCGGGGATGATACGGCGGTCCTCGGGCACCAGACCCAGCCCCCATTGCGAGGCCTCATGCGCCTTCATCTTGTGCAGGGGCTTGTGGTCGAGCCAGATTTCCCCCTTGCGCACCTCGGGGGAGGCCAGCCGCGCGATGGCGCGCAGGGTCGATGTCTTGCCCGCGCCGTTGCGGCCCAGCAGCGCCAGGATTTCGCCCTCGTGCACGTTAAAGCTGATGCCCTGCACGATGTAGCTTTCGCCGTAATAGGCCTCAAGATCCCAGACCGACAGAAAGGCGGGGGCGGTGGCGGCGTGGTTGGCGTTCTTTTCGAGGGTTTGGGTGTTCATGAAACCTGTCCTTTGGCGGTCGGGTGGGGCAAGCCCGGTCTATGCGGCATCCTGGGATTCACCCAGATAGGCTTCGCGGACCTTGGGATGTCCCTTGATCTTTTCCGGCGTGTCTTCGACCAGCGGGGTGCCCTGCGCCAGCACGGTGATCCGCTCGGCCAGGGAGAACACCACATGCATGTCGTGTTCGATGATCGCGATGGTGATGTCGCGCTCGTCCTTGATGCGTTTCAGCAGGTCGATGGTGTTGTTGGTGTCGGCCCGCGCCATGCCCGCCGTGGGTTCATCCAGCAGCAGCAGGCGGGGGTCCTGTGCCAGACACATGGCAATCTCAAGCCTGCGCTTGTCGCCCCGCGACATGGCGGCGGCATGCATCCCGCGCTTGTCGATCAGGTTCATGTCCTCCAGCATATGCTCCGCCTTTTCGACGATGTCGCGCTGGCTGGTCACCGATGTGATGGCGTTCAGCTCGAACGCGCCGTCGCGCTTGGCGAAACAGGGGATCATCATGTTTTCCATCACCGTCAGGTCGCCAAAGATTTCCGGCGTCTGGAACACGCGGCTGATGCCCATCTGGTTGATCTCATAGGGTTTTCGCCCCAGCACCGATTGCCCGTCGAACATGACGGACCCGGTATCCGGGATCAGCTTGCCCACCAGGCAGTTCAGCAGGGTGGACTTGCCCGCACCGTTGGGTCCGATGATCGCATGGCAGGAGTTTTCCGCCACGCTCAGGTTCACGTTGCTCAGGGCCTGCAGACCGCCAAAGCGTTTGCCCACGTTCTTGACTTCGAGAATTGCCATTGTGTCGGTCCTTATTCCGCGGGTGTCTTGGAGCCGTCAGGCGCGTCGTTCCTGGCACTTTTGCGGCGGAACAGCCGCGCGATGCGCTGGCCACCCTCCACAAGGCCGCCGGGCAGGAAGATCACGACGATCATGAACATCAGGCCCAGGGTCAGGTTCCAGCCCTTGCCCACAAAGGGATGCACGATGACCACCAGGAAATCCTCGATCCCGTCCGGCAGGAAGGAAAACCAGCTGTGCAGCACGTTGTCGTTGATCTTGGAGAAGATGTTCTCGAAGTACTTGATGAAACCGGCGCCCAGCACCGGGCCGATCAGCGTGCCCGTGCCGCCCAGGATCGTCATCAGCACAACCTCGCCCGAGGCGGTCCATTGCATCCGTTCGGCCCCGGCAAGCGGGTCCATCGCGGCCATCAGCCCACCGGCCAGCCCCGCGTACATGCCCGAGATCACGAAGGCGGCCAGCGCATAGGGACGGGTGTTCAGGCCGGTATAGTTCATCCTTTGCTGGTTCGACTTCACCGCCCGCAGCATCATGCCAAAAGGCGAGCGGAAGATGCGGATGGCAAGGTAGAAGGTCAGCAGCATGATCACCGCACAGAAGTAGTAACCGGCGTTGAAGTCGAAGGACCAGTCGCCCAGGCGCATGGTATAGGTGCTGCGCATCTCGACCAGGCCCAGCAGGTGCGGCACGCTTTCCCAGCTGTCGATCAGGACCTGCGGGTCCGAACGGTAGACCTGCAAGCCGGTTTCGCCATTGGTGATGGTGGTGCCAAAGAAGCGGCCCAGAAGGTCAGAGTAGCTGATCGCGAACATCATCTGGGCAAAGGCCAGCGTCAGGATCGAAAAGTAGATCCCGGAGCGCCGCAGCGAGATGAAGCCGATCATCAGGGCAAAGACGCCCGAAATCACGATCGCCAGCGGCAGACCCCAGATGATGTTGTAATCCAGCAGCTTGTACATCCAGACCACGGCATAGGAACCGACCCCGAGAAAGGCCGCATGGCCAAAGCTGAGATAGCCGGTCAGGCCGAACAGGATGTTGAACCCGATGGCGAAGATGCCGAAGATCACAAAGCGTTGCATCAGGTCGGGATAACCCGCGTTGAATTGCGCCATGGCCGATCCCGCCGGGAAGGGGTTGAGCAGGAAGGGTGCGAAAAGCGTCAGGATGGCGACGATGATCAACAGGGCGGTGTCTCTTTTTGCGGTGCCGAACATGTCTTATTCCTCCATCACGCCCTTGCGGCCCATCAGGCCTCGGGGACGTGTCAGCAAGATGATGATTGCCACCACATAGATGATGATCTGGTCGATGCCGGGCAGGATCGCCTTGATCTCGTTCATCGAGGCAAAGGATTCCAGGATGCCCAGCATGAAGCCGGCCAGCACCGCGCCGGGCAGGGAGCCCATGCCCCCCACGACCACCACGACGAAGCTGAGCACGAGGAAATCCATGCCCATGTGGTAATTGGGTGAGTTGATCGGCGCATACATGACGCCCGCGAGGCCCGCGACGGCGGCGGCGATGCCGAACATGATGGTAAAGCGGCGGTCGATGTCGATGCCCAGCAGGCCCACGGTTTCGCGGTCCGCCATGCCGGCGCGGACGACCATGCCGAAGGTGGTGAATTGCAGAAAGGCAAAGACGGCCCCGATGATCACCGCCGAGAAGGCAAAGTAGACCAGCCGCCAATAGGGATAGGCAAGTGCCGTATCCAGCCCCAGCAGGGCGCCGAAGTCGAAGCTGCCGCGGAAGGCGTCGGGCGCAGGCGTGGGGATCGGGTTGGCACCGTAGAAATACTTGATGACCTCCTGCAGCACGATGGCAAGGCCAAAGGTCACCAGGATCTGGTCGGCATGGGGGCGTTTGTAGAAATGCTTGATCAGCCCGCGTTCCATCACATAGCCGATCACCAGCATCACCGGGATGGCAAAGAGGATCGCCAGAGGCACCGACCAGTCGATGATCAGCCCGCCGATCTCGGGGCCGAACCAGTTCTCCATGATCGGGGTTTTCACCTCCAGCGGACGGCCAAGGAAATCCTTCTGCGTCTCGTCGATGCTGATGGTGCTGATTGTCAGGATCTTTTGCAGCGTCACCGAACAGAAGGCACCGATCATGAACAGGGCGCCATGGGCAAAGTTGACCACGCCCAATGTGCCAAAGATCAGTGTCAGCCCCAGGGCGATCAGCGCATAGGCCGACCCCTTGTCGAGACCATTAAGAATTTGAAGAAGGATAGCGTCCATGATCCCCACCCGAGGTATGCGCGCAGCCGCCGGTCGAAACCGGGGCTGGCGGGTCGTTTAAGAGGGAAGGGCGGGGTCTGTCCCGCCCTCCTGGTAGGTCCGGCTCAGGCGCCCGGGTTGCATTCGCCCAGGTCGCCACCGGCGAACATCGGGTGGTCGGGTTCATACTCGACCTGCGCGCGCGGCGTGACTTCGACGATTTCCAGCGTGTCGTACTCATTGGACGGGTTCTCTGTCCCCTTCATGACAAGCACGTCCTTGAAACACTGGTGGTCGGCACCGCGATAGGTGGTCGGACCGTTGCCCATGCCGTCGAAGTCGAAATCTTCGAGCGCTTCGGCAACCGCGCAGGGGTTGAACGACCCGGCACGTTCGACCGCATCCGCATAAAGCAGCGTCTGCACGTAGCAGGTATGCGCGGAGTTCGAGGGCGGACGGCCATATTTTTCGCCAAAGGACTTGGTAAAGGCCTTGGAGCCTTCGTCCTGAAGCTGCCAGTTCCAGTTCATCGACCCGATCACGCCCTGCACGTTCTTGCCCGCACCTGCAGCCATCAGTTCAGAGTAGAGCGGCACGACGATTTCGAACTTCTTGCCGTTCACTTCCTTGTTCAGCAGGTCGAACTGCACCGCGTTGGTCAGCGAGTTCACCATGTTCCCGCCGTAGTGGTTCAGAACCAGCACATCGGCGCCCGAGTTCAGCACCGGCGCGATGTAGGACGAGAAGTCGGTGCTGGCCAGCGGCGTCAGCACGTTGTTGACGGTTTCCCAGCCCATCGCCTCGGTGGCGGCGGCCATGGATTCCTGCTGCGTCCAGCCCCAGGTGTAATCGGCTGTCAGGTGATAGGCCCGGCGGTCCTTGCCGTATTCCTTCGCCAGCACGGGCGCCAGGGCGGCGCCGGACATATAGGCGTTGAAGAAGTGACGGAAACCGTTGGCTTTCTTGTCCTTGCCGGTGGTGTCGTTGGAGTGGGTAAGACCGGCCATGAAGATCACGCCAGCTTCCTGGCAGAGACCCTGAACCGCAACAGCCACGCCCGAGGACGAGCCGCCGTTGATCATGATGGCGCCGTCTTTTTCAATCATCGCCTTGGCGGATGCGCGGGCGGCGTCCGATTTGGTCTGGGTGTCGCCGGTCACGAAAGTGACCTTCTTGCCCAGAATGCCGTTCCCCTTCAGCGCCTTGGAGCTGAAAGTGTTCATCATCCCGCCGTCGCCTTCGCCGTTCAGGTGCTGGACAGCCAGCTCCTGGGCGCGCAGCTCGTCAAGGCCCTCTTCGGCATAGGGGCCGGTCTGCGGCACGTTGAAGCCGAATGTGACGGTGTCGCCGGTGGGCGCATTGGTAAACCCGGAATGGGCGTCAGCACGCAGATAGGTGGGCAGCGCAAGACCTGCACCGGCCACGGCGCTGGTTTTGATCAGACCACGACGTGTCAGTTTCGAAAATGACATGAATTCCTCCCGATTTGTAAACGCATGCCGGCTTCCTCCGTCCGACACACGCGGCACTATTGTGCAAATACTTTATCACCCGGCTTGTGAAACCCATCAATAAGTCCTTTTAAATTCTGCATAATCCTGTAAATATATTCGCAATGAGTTTATCGAGATTGTAAATATCATGATATTGCAGCGCAGAAACACGTTGAAATTGCACAGTTTTACCGGATGTTTTTGCCATGGCGCGTGAGGCGCTGACCGGCAGCCGGATCCGCGAAAGACGGATCATGGCATCGCTCAAGCAGGCCGACCTGGCGCGCGCCATCGGGATCTCCGCCAGCTACCTGAACCTGATCGAACACAACAAGCGCAGAATCGGCGGCAAGCTGCTGCTGGACATCGCCGCCGCCCTGGAGGTGGAGCCGCAAACCCTGACCGAAGGGGCCGAAGCGACGCTGGTCGCCGCCCTGCGCGAAGCGGCCCATGAGGCCGGGTTGAGCGGGGCGGAAGCGGACCGGGCCGACGAATTCGCCGGGCGGTTTCCGGGCTGGGCCGATGTGCTGGCAGGCACCCGCCGCCGCCTCGACGCGCTGGAGACCACGGTGGAGGCGCTGACCGACAGGCTGGGCCATGACCCGCATCTGGCGGCCTCCATCCACGAGCTTCTGACGACGGCTGCCGCGATCCGCTCCACCGCCTCGATCCTGGCAGAGACCAAGACGCTGCAACCGGAATGGCGCGACCGGTTTCATGCCAACCTGAACGAGGACAGCGACCGGCTGTCCGCCAGCGCGCAGAATCTGGTGGCCTATCTTGATGCGGAACCCGGGGCGGAGGATGCCGCCAGTTCCCCGCAGGAAGAGGTGGAGGCTTTCCTGTCTGCGCGCGATTTCAGTTTCGAGATGCTTGAAGGCGCCGCCGACACCGATGCGTTGATCAGTGGGATGCTGGCGGACGATCCTGTCCTGCGCACGCCTGCCGCGCTTTTCATCGCCCGTATCGTCCTGCGCCAGATCGCGCGGGATGCCGCACAGCTGCCCCTTGCCCGTCTGCGCGCCGCCCTTGCGGTCTCGGGGGTGGATCCGGTTGCGCTTGCGCGCGCGCTGGAACAGCCGGTCGGGCGGGTGCTGCGCAGGCTTGCCGCGCTGCCGGAGCTTGAGGCCGGGATGATCGTCTGCGACCGCTCCGGCACGGTCACCTTTCGCAAGACGGTGGATGGTTTTTCGGTGCCGCGCCACGGTGCCTGCTGCCCGCTTTGGCCCCTGTTTGCGGCGCTTGGGCAACCGGGCACGATCATCGCGCAACGGGTCAGCCAGCTGGGCCGGGCGCAGGCGCAGTTCCAGTGCTATGCGGTCAGCGAACCGGTGACGCCCCAGGGCTACAACGCCCCGCCGCTGGTACATGCCATGATGCTGCTGCTGCCGGTGCCGGAAGGCGGCACATTCGGGGTTCCGTTGGGAGCAACCTGTCGGGTCTGCCCGCATGAGAACTGCAGCGCCCGGCGCGAACCGTCGATCCTCAGCGCCGGGGCCTGAGCCTGGCACAACCGTGGCACGCGCCCCTGGCCCTTTCGCTCAAACCTTTGCGGTCGCAGGCAAATTCGGAGCTTTGACAGGTCGCATCTTCCGGTGCATGTTGAAGCGCGGCCGCAACAGGCCGCATGGGGAGGGAAAACCGCGCATGAGCAAACATGTCGTTTTGGTGGAGGACGAGCTGAACATCGCCGAAGCGATCCGCTTTGTCCTGTCGAATGACGGATGGCGGGTGGAGACATTGGCAAACGGGCTGAACGCGGTGGAGGTGATCCGCAAGGCCCGCCCGGATCTGGTTTTGCTGGATGTGATGTTGCCGGGCCGCAGCGGGTTCGAGATCTTGCATGATCTGCGGGCCGATCCGGCCTTTGCCGATCTGCCGGTGATGATGCTGACCGCCCGCGGCCAGAGCCGCGACCGCGAAATGGCCCGCAAGGCCGGGGTGAGCAAATTCATGACCAAACCCTTTTCCAATGCCGAGATGCTGGAGGCCGTGCGCGAACTGACGGCCTCTGCCTGAGGGCCGGGATGCCCGCGCGACGCCTGTTTCTTGAACGGCGCAGCTACCGGATGCGCCGGGCGATGGATGCCGTGCGCCTGTTGCCTTTCGTGGGGCTGGCCCTGTGGATGGTGCCGCTGCTCTGGGCGGTGCCCGGCGACGGGCAGGGCGCGCCGATCCCGATGTCCTCCGCCCTGCGCTATCTCTTCGGGGTCTGGGTTGTGCTGATCCTCGGGGCGCTGGGCCTGTGGTGGCGCACCGGGCGCGGTGCCGCAGAGGATGGCGCGGACGATCCGCCCCGGCCGCGCTGATGGTGGCACTGAACGAACTTGTCATTGTCTGCCTGGCCTATGTGGCCGGCTTGTTCCTTGTCGCTTTCCTGGCAGAGCGCGCGGCGCTGCGGGGCAAGGGCGGCGCGCTGCTGCGTTCTCCGCTGGTCTATACGCTGTCGCTGTCGATCTACTGCACCGCCTGGACGTTTTACGGTGCCGTCGGCTATGCGGCGCGCTCGGGGCTGGAATATGTCACCATCTATCTTGGCCCCAGTCTGGTGATGATCGGCTGGTGGTGGGGCCTGCGCCGGCTGGTGCGGATCGGGCGCAGCCAGCGGGTCACCTCCATCGCCGACCTGATCTCAAGCCGCTATGGCAAGTCCAACAGCCTGGCGATCATCGTGACCCTGATGGCGGTGATCGGTGTCACCCCTTACATTGCGCTGCAATTGCAGTCGGTGGTCCTGTCGCTGTCGATCTTCGCGGCAAACGGGGAGGGCGGCAGCTACAACCCGGTCAGCGCGGCCCTGTGGGTGGCGGCAGGGCTGGCGCTGTTTACGGTGCTTTTCGGCACAAGGAACCTCAACGTCAACGAACGCCACCACGGCGTGGTGATCGCCGTGGCGGTGGAGGCCATCGTGAAACTTGTCGCCTCGCTGGCCGTGGGCATTTTCGTGGTCTGGAGCCTTGGCGGCGGGGTGGAACAGACACTGGCACGGGTCGATGCCTCGGCCATCGGGGAATGGCAGGTGCAGGGCGGACGCTGGGCCACGCTGACGCTCTTGTCGGCGGCGGCCTTTGTCTGCCTGCCGCGCATGTTTCAGGTCATGGTGGTCGAAAACGACGAGGAACGGCATCTGCAGATCGCCTCCTGGGCCTTTCCGCTTTACCTGATGCTGATGAGCCTTTTTGTGGTGCCCATCGCGGTGGTGGGGCTGGACCTGATGCCGCCCGGGTCAAACCCTGATCTCTTTGTGCTCAGCCTGCCGCTGAGCCAGGGGCAGAACGGGCTGGCGATGCTGTCTTTCCTCGGCGGCTTTTCATCGGCCACCTCGATGGTGATCGTGGCCACGCTGGCCCTCTCCACCATGGTGTCGAACCATATCGTCATGCCGATCTGGCTCAGCACCCGGCATGGCAGCGCGGTGCAATCGGGCGATGTCAGGCAGGTGGTCCTGCTGGCGCGGCGGCTGTCGATCCTGCTGATCATCGCGCTTGGCGTGCTCTATTACCGCATCTCCGGCGGCAGCGCCGCGCTTGCCGCCATCGGCACGATCTCTTTCGGCGGTGTGGCGCAGTTCCTGCCGGCGCTTCTGGGAGGTATTTTCTGGCGCGGTGCCACGCGGTCGGGCGCGCTTTGCGGTCTCGGGATCGGCTTTGCCATCTGGGTGTTTACCATGCTCCTGCCCAGTTTCGGCGTCGGGGCCGCGCTCTCGGCAGAGATCTTCAACCAGGGTCTCTGGGGGCAAAGCTGGCTGCGGCCGCAGGCGCTGTTCGGGATCTCGGGGCTGGACCCGACGGTGCATGCGGTGGTCTGGTCGCTGTCGCTGAACGCGCTGGCCTTCGTCGCGGTCTCCATTGTCAGCTTTCCCGACCCGATCGAACGACTTCAGGGCGCGCAGTTCGTGAACGTGCTGGAACATTCCGGCCCGGCGCGCAACTGGACCGCCTCCGTGGCGGGCAGCGAGGACCTGATGATCATGGCGCAGCGTATCCTCGGCGCGCCCGAGGCGCAGGCCTTCTTCCGGGCCGAGGCCGAGGCCCAGGGCATCACCGGCGGCCTGCCGGAACCGACACCTGCCTTTGTGCAGGCGCTGGAGCGGGAGCTGGCAGGTTCCGTCGGGGCCGCGACGGCCCATGCCATGGTCAGCCAGATCGTCGGCGGCACCTCTGTTTCGGTGCAGGACCTGCTGGCGGTGGCGGACGAATCCGCCCAGATGCTGGAATATTCCAACCAGCTTGAGCAGAAATCCCGCGAATTGACCGAAACCGCGGCCAAACTGCGCAGCGCCAATGAAAAGCTGACCCAACTTTCCCTGCAAAAGGATGGGTTCCTCAGCCAGATCAGCCATGAGCTGCGCACGCCGATGACCTCGATCCGGTCGTTTTCCGAAATCCTACGCGATGCGGGCAAACTCTCGGAGGCCGACAAGACGCGCTATGCCTCCATCATCCATTCGGAGACCCTGCGCCTGACCCGTCTGCTGGACGAACTTCTGGACCTGTCGGTGCTGGAAAACGGGCAGGTGACCCTGCGCATGGGCCAGGACAGGCTGAGCGACATCATGGACCGCGCGGTGACAACGGCGCTGGCCGGGGCAGGGCCTGCGCTGGCGGTGCGGCGTGAAACCGAAGCGCCCGATATCGTGCTGCACACCGATATCGACCGTCTGGTGCAGGTCTTCATCAACCTTGTCTCCAACGCGCGCAAATACTGCGACGCGGCAGAACCTGCGCTGACCATCCGCACCAGCCGACATGCCGGTGGCCTGTGGATCGACTTTGTCGACAACGGCAGCGGGATCGACGCGGACGTGCAATCGGTCATCTTCGAAAAGTTCTTTCGGATCAGCGGGGAAGAGGCCGAAGGCGTGGGCCTTGGCCTTGCCATCTGCCAGGAGATCATGTCGCGGCTCGGCGGGCAGGTGATCTATCTGCCGATCGAAAGCGGAACCGCCTTCAGGGTCAGCCTGCCGCAGAGCGTTCTGGTGCAGGAAACCGGAAATCCGGGCAAGACGGCGGTGTCTTAAAGGGCTTGGTAACCGGTTTGGCGTTAAGGCTGTGGCAATGATGCGCGCATGAAGGGTGGCCATGGGGCAAGCTCGACAAAATTCAGACCCTGGGGAAGGCTCCGTTCTGCGGCGCAAGACCGACCGGGGGCGCGCCAGCCATCAGGCCCGCGCGATGACATTGGCCAAATCCCTGCGCCTTGGCCTGGCGAAGGTGGCGGATGAGCTGTTTGACCTGGCGCTGGCCGCCCTTGCCATCCGGGTGGCAGAGGTTTCGGGTGATGAGGTGCAGGACCAGTTTGACGCGCAGCACCTGTTGATCCTGCTTGATGGTCCCGATGGGCGGCCCGCGGCGGCGGCGCTGGACCCTTTGCTGGTCGGCGCGCTGATCCAGCAGCAGACCATGGCGCAGGTATTGCCCGATGCCGGGGGCGATCCGCGCCCGATGACGGATACCGATGCGGCCATCACCGCGCCTTTCGTGAATGCGCTGATCAGCCGGGCGGCGGCGCTGCCCGACGCGCCCACGGACAAGCGGCTGCTGGCGGGATATGCCTTTGGCAGCCGGGTCGATACACCGCGCCTGCTGTCTCTGGCGCTTGAGGCACAGGCGTATCGCCTGATCACCCTGACCGTGGATATTGCGGGCGGCCTGCGGCAGGGCCAGATCCTGTTCTGCATGCCGGAACCGGATGATGCCACGGCACAGCACCCCACGGCGCAGGAGGGGCAGGAGGCTGCCAGCAGGGCTGAACAGCGCCCCGCCACATTGTCGGAATCGGTGCTGGCGCTGGATGTTGCACTGGACATTGCGCTGGCGCGGCTGCGCATGCCGCTGGCAAAACTGGGCCGGTTGCAGGTGGGCGATCTGCTTGACCTGAACGTGGCGCGCTTTGACCGGGCAGAGGTGCTCAGGCCCGGTGGCGGCACGCTGGCGCGCGGTATGCTGGGGCAGCTGGACGGATGCCGTGCGCTGCGGATCGTGCCGGCCAAACCGGCGGCGCAGACCCCCCGCCGCCGCGCCAGCGACCGGGCGGAGCTGGATCAGCGCGAGCCTGAACCGCTGCCGCAGGCGGGCATGCCAGCGTCGGAGCCGCCGGAGATGCAGGCTTTGGATGTGAGCCCCGCAGGTGCCGATGCCATGCCCGACCTGCCGGATTTGTCCGACCTGCCGGAACTGGATCTGTCAGACATGTGTGACCTGCCCGAACTTGACGATCTGCCCGGGCTTGACGACCTGCCTGACCTCGACGACCTGCCAGAGCTGGACGATCTGCCCGACCTGTCAGAGCGCAAGGCAGGCTGAACGATCAGGTGAAAGGGGCGTCCAGCGCCGGCCGGATGTTGGAGATGTCATAGCCACCCGCGCGGGCGGCGGCGACGATCTCCTCCGCCGGCATCTGCCCGGCCTGACCCAGCGCCCAGGCGATGGTGGACCGTGTGCCGGAGGCGCAATAGGCCAGCACCACATCATCCGTGTCTGCCCCCAGCGCGCGGTTTTGCCCGATCACTTCCGGCACCATGGTCTGATGGGTCAGCGGTTGCAGCGCAAAGCCGATGCCGGCCGCTTCGGCGGCGGCCCGGATGGCGGCGGCCTGGTGGCTGGGCGGCACCTCGGCGTCCGGGCGGTTGCACAGGATGCGGGTGATGCCCGCAGCGCGAATGGCCTCCATGTCCGACGGATCGATCTGGGGGGCCACGAAATAGCGGGGGGTGAGTTGTCGAATGTCCATGGGATGATTTACGCAGACCGTTGCCTTCTGTCCAGCGATGCGATGCGTTTCGGGTCCGGAACTAGCCCAGAAAGATGCCGACGATCACCATCATCAGGCCGATCACGGACAGAAACAGCGCGCCCAGGTTCAGCGGGATCGCGGATTTCAGCACCTGGCGCATCGCCTCATCGTCCAGCCTGGCACGTTTGGCGCGTGACACGCTGATGATGCACCAGATCAGCCCGACCAGCCCCAGCAGCGAAATTGCCGCCCCGGTCCAGATCACGATGTCCAGTATGTTGGTCGCACTTGTTTCCATGGCGCCTCCGCTACGCCAAAGAGGGGACCGGATCAAGTGCGTCTTGCAGGGCGCGCGGCGCGCTTGTAGTCAGTGCCGACCAACACCAAGCGCAGGAGAACGCAATGAGCGATACAGGCACCAACCCCGAAGTTGTCGATACAGTGGGCGATGCGACCTACCGCGTGACCGCCAATGAACTGCGCCAGTTCATCGAACGGATCGAACGGCTGGACGCCGAGAAAAAGGACCTGGCCGAGCAGCAGAAGGAAGTCATGGCCGAGGCCAAGGCGCGCGGCTATGACACCAAGGTGATGCGCAAGGTGATTGCCCTGCGCAAGCGCGACAAGGACGACATTGCCGAAGAGGAAGCGGTGCTGGAAATGTACAAGGAAGCGCTGGGCATGTGAGCCGGCGGGGCGGCCATTCAGGAACTTTTTACGCCCGCGTGATTAATTCGGGCCGAGCAAGTTCATCAGGATGGCCGCATGACGTACATTATATCAGCAGTGTCGCGGCCTTTTTTGACCGTGGCGATGGTCTTGGCGGGATTGTGCGGCGCGGGTTATGGCCAGCAAGCCTGGGCCGAGGTGGATGCCGCGCAAAATGCCCGCAACAGGATCAGCCTGGCCGCGCGACAGCGCATGTTAAGCCAGCGGATGGCCAAAAGCGCCTGTCTGTCGATGGTGTCGGTCGACGCGGAGGTCGAAGCGCGCCGCGCGCATGATGCCGCAACCAGTTTTGACGAGATGCTTGTCAGTTTTGCCGAGGGCAATGCCGAACAGGGCGTGCTGAAAGAAACCTATCCTGACGTCCGTGCCGGGCTGGCGCGCACTGCGGCTCTTTCTTCGGGGCTGACCGCGTCGGTAAGGCAAATCGCGGCGGGTGACCTGCACACAGTTGTTGTCTGGTTGATGGTCAGCCGCAATGTTCCGGCCTTGACTGAAATGAATGCAACCATGGAATTGATGGAGGCGCATTACGGCACCGCGCAGATTGATCCCGGGATCGCTGCGGCAATTGTGCTTGCGGGCCGTCAGGGCATGCTGAGCCAGAAAATGGTCAAGGAGCTTTGTTTCCTGTCGATCGGCATCGGGGGCGCGGATGTGCGCGAAGCTCTGGCAGATACAGTCGATGTCTTTGACACGGCGCTACACCGGCTGTTCAGGGGCGGCAAGGACGGCGCGTTGGGCGGCAAGCCGAAGCCTAAGCAGCGCGGTCAGCTACGTGCCGTGAAAAAAAGTTGGAAGCCGATGAAACAGATGCTGGAGGAGGTTGTGGGAGGTGGTGAGATCACCGAGGAAATCCTGCGTGACGCCGCCCGGCAAAGTGAAGTTGTGCTACAAGAAGCCGATGCGCTTGTCCTGCTTTATACCCAGGACTAGACTCAGCGCCCCAAATCCCCTTGCACCCCAGCGCCCTGCTCAATAGAAGGGCAGAAATTTTCGCCCGCGCCCCATTCGGCGCGGCCTTATTCTATGGAGCACACATGCAGGTCAACGAGACGCTGAACGACGGTCTGAAACGCGGCTATGCCATCACGCTGACGGCGGCTGAACTGGACGCCAAGGTGAACGAGAAACTGGCCGAGGCGCAGCCTGATGTTGAGATGAAGGGTTTTCGCAAGGGCAAGGTGCCGATGGCGCTGCTGAAAAAGCAGTTTGGCCAGCGCGTGATGGGCGAAGCGATGCAGGAAAGCATCGACGGCGCGATGAACGAGCATTTTGAGAAATCCGGCGACCGCCCCGCGATGCAGCCCGAAGTCAAGATGACCAACGAAGACTGGAAAGAAGGCGACGACGTCGAGGTCACCATGACCTATGAGGCGCTGCCCGAGATCCCCGAGATCGACATGTCCCAGATCGAGCTGGAAAAGCTTGTGGTCAAGGCCGACGCCGCCGCCATCGACGAGGCGCTGAAGAACCTGGCCGAAACCGCGCAGGATTTCAAAGCCCGCAAGAAAGGCTCCAAGGCCAAGGACGGCGACCAGGTTGTCATGGACTTCGTCGGCAAGGTCGACGGTGAAGCCTTTGAAGGCGGCTCTGCCGAGGATTATCCGCTGGTGCTGGGCTCCAACTCCTTCATCCCCGGCTTTGAAGACCAGCTGGTGGGCGTGAAGGCGGGCGAGGAAAAGGCGGTCACCGTCAATTTCCCCGACGACTACCAGGCCGAACATCTCAAGGGCAAGGAAGCGACCTTTGACTGCACCATCAAGGAGGTCAAGGAACCCGTCGCCGCAGAGATCAACGACGAACTGGCGACCAAGTTCGGCTCCGAGGATCTGGAAGGTCTGAAAAAGCAGATCGCGGAACGCCTGGAAGCGGAATATGCCGGTGCCTCCCGAGCGGTCATGAAGCGCGGCCTGCTCGATGCGCTGGACAAGCTGGTGAGCTTCGATCTGCCGCCCTCGCTGGTGGAAGCCGAAGCGGGTCAGATCGCGCATCAGCTGTGGCACGAGGACAATCCGGACGTGCAGGGCCACGACCACCCCGAGATCGAAACCACGGATGAGCACAAGACGCTGGCGGAACGCCGGGTGCGTCTGGGCCTGCTGCTGGCAGAGATCGGTCAGAAGGCCGAGGTCGAAGTCTCGGACGCCGAGATGACCCAGTCGATCATGAACCAGGCACGCCAGTATCCGGGCCAGGAGCGTCAGTTCTTTGAATTCGTGCAGCAGAACCAGCAGATGCAGCAGCAGCTGCGCGCGCCGCTGTTCGAGGACAAGGTGATCGATCACATCGCCGAACAGGCGAAAGTGACAGAAAAGGAAGTGTCCAAAGAGGACCTTCAGAAGGCTGTCGAGGCGCTGGAAGACGAATAAACCGCGTCTCTGCCGACGCTTGCAGGGCCGTGTCCGTTGGGCACGGCCTTTTGCGTTTGGGGGGCGATTTTTTCGAAAAAATCGGCCCGGAGTTTTTGAAAACTCCGGCGGGTGGCAAGGGGTGCATGCCGGGTGAAAGTGCCGTTTTCTTCGAAGAAAACGGTCCGGAGTTTTTGAAAACTCCGGTGCCACGCGGAATTGGAGAGCGCCGAGAAAGGCACAATCGCCCATTTCGATCTGGGGGCGGTGACCTGTGGTCTGGTGCTGGCGGCATGGAGCAGGGGCCTTGGCACCGTGATCAACGGGCAGGGCATCATGCAATCGCCCGTGGTGCGCCAACATGCGCAGATCCCGGAGGATCAGGTGATCCTGACCTGTGTCGCCATGGGCTGGCCCGATGACAGTTTTTCCGCCAATGCGGTGCGCTCCCGGCGGCGCGGGGTGGATGAGGTTGCCCGGTTTGTCGGGTTTGACTGACCGTCAGCCAAAGATGAGAAACCCGGTATAGGCGGTGTAACCCGCAAGCAGCGCCGCCCCTTCGCCCCGGCTGATCCGCCGGCCCGTTGCCCCCATGACCAGAACCGCCAGTGCGGCCGCTGTCATCACCCAGATGTCCAGTGTGACGAATTGCGCGGGCACCTGCATCGGGCGCACAAGTGCGGTGACGCCGAGAATACCCAGCACGTTGAAGATATTGCTGCCGATGATATTGCCAAAGGCCATCTCGGCCTGACCCTTGCGTGCGGCGACAATCGAGGTCACCAGTTCCGGCAGGGAGGTGCCGACCGCCACGATGGTCACCCCGATCAAGGCCTCTGACACCCCCCAGGAGGCGGCCACGGCAACCGCGCCACTCACCAGGGCGCGTGCCGCGAGGATCGTCACGATCAGACCGCCCAGCACCCCGAGCGACGCGCGCCAGAGCGGCGCAGCGGGCGTGTCACTGATGCAGTCCAGCTTATCCTCACCGCGCCGCAGGGCGTTGACAAGATAAAGCGCCAGACCGGCCACCAGCAGCAGCCCCATGGGCCGCGTGATGCTGCCCCAGAGCACCAGCACAAGTGCGGCACCTGTGGCCCCCAGCATGACCATCCCGTCGCGCTGCAGCGTTGCCCTGGCCACCACCATCGGGCTGAGCGCGCAGGTCAGCCCCAGGATCAGCAGGATATTGGCGATATTGCTGCCCACAACATTGCCGATCGCAATGCCGGGAGAGCCTGCAAGGGCGGCCTGCACCGATGTCACCAGTTCCGGCATCGAGGTGCCGAAACCCACCAGCGTCAGCCCGATCACCAGCGGGGATACACCCCAGCGCGTGGCAAGGCCCACGGCCCCGTCCACCAGCCAGTTGCCACCGACCAGCAGACCGGCAAAGCCGATCACGATAAGCGCAAGATCAATCATTTGGGTGTCCCGGAAAGACCGGAACAGACACGATGCCGATCACTGCGCCACCCGGTAATGCCTAGATCATGGCGGCTGGTGCAGGCTTCAAGAGGTGGATGATAATATCGTCCGGCGCGGGCAGGGATCAGCCGTTGCGCAGCCCGGTCTCTACCAGCATGCCGCGGCGCTTGGCCTCATAGTAATAGCCGCGCGCGTACCATTTGATGGCGGTGCTCTGGTCGCCGTCCGAGAGCAACCATGCCCCGCGCAGGTATTTCAGCGCATATTCAAGATTGGTATCGGCATCCAGCAACTCGGAGGGCGCGCCCTGGAAGCCCATCGACCGTGCGGTGGCGGGCAGGATCTGCAACAACCCGTAATAGGGGCCATTGCGCGCCTTGGGATTGTGGGTGCTTTCGCGGATCGCCAGCTTGTGCACCAGCGGGCGCGGCAGTTCGTAATGATCGGCCCAATAGTTGATCTTTTGCCGCAGCTCCGGAGTCTCGTTGGGATGCAGCGGAATGGCAAGCCGCGGGGCGGGTTTGACCTCTGGCGCGGCGGCACAGGCAGAGACGGCAGCGGCGCAAAGCAGGGCCAGCGCGGCGCGACGGGTGTGATGAAACATTGTACGGATTCGCGATTGTGGCAACTGCGCAGAAACTACCGGCAGCGGGCTTTCTGGCAAGGGTGCAGCGCCGCGATGCGCGGGAAGTCGCAGGGGGATGCGCGGGAATCGGCCCAATGGGCCTGTAATGCAGGGGGATGAGGCCGGATGTGCCCATGCCTGCGGGAGGCCGGGCCGGTCAGCAGGCTGGCCCGAACGCCCCCGAAACTTGCACTTCGGATCCGGATTTTCTAGACTTGCCGCATCGGTCAACACGCACAAGGGGAGGGCACAAGCTGAACATGCGTATCATCCGCCGACTTCAGCATGGTCCCCGCTACGCCCTGTAAATCCGTTTGCAGGGCTGGTCAGAGACGACACGTCGAACTGCCTGCCCATGGCCGCGTTGCGGCACCCCTTTGTTTGACCAGAGAATCCCATGACCATCATCAATATCAACGCTTTGGGCGTCACCCTTGGCGCATCGCTGTTTTCTGACCTGAGCCTGAACATCACCAGGGGCGACCGCATCGGTCTGGTGGCCGCCAACGGACGCGGCAAGACCACCCTGTTGCAATGCCTGGCCGGTGAGCTGGACCCCACGACCGGCGAGATCACCCGCGCGCGGGGCCTGCGCGTCGGCCATGTCGCGCAGAACCTGCCGGAGGCGGCACTTGGCCAGACGCTCTATGACCGGGTGCTTGCAGCACTTCCGGCTGAACAGGCCGAATACGAGGGCTGGCGGGTCGATGTGGTGCTGGACGATCTCAAGGTGCCATATGACATTCAGCACAAGGAGCTGGGCGCGCTCAGCGGTGGCTGGCAACGCACCGCGATGCTGGCTTCGGTCTGGATCACCGAACCGGATGTGCTGTTGCTGGACGAGCCGACCAACCATCTGGACCTGCAGCGGATCGGGCTGTTGCAGGGCTGGCTTGCAGCTTTGCCCCGTGATGTCGCGGTCGTGACCACATCCCATGACCGGGCGTTTCTGGACGAGACCACCAACCGCACCCTGTTCCTGCGGGCAGAACGCTCCCGGGTGTTCCAGCTGCCCTATAGCGCCGCGCGGGGGGCGCTGGACGAGGCCGATTCCGCCGACGAGCGGCGCTTTGCAAATGACCTCAACAAGGCGCAGCAATTGCGCAGGCAGGCGGCCAAGCTCAAGAACATCGGGATCAACTCCGGTTCCGACCTGCTGGTGGTCAAGACCCGGCAGCTGAACGAAAGGGCCGCACAGATGGAGGCGGCGGCCAGGCCCGCGCATCAGGAGCGCAGCGCGGGAGAGATCAGGCTCACCAACAGCGGAAGCCATGCCAAGGCGCTGATAACACTGGAAGATGTGCCGGTTGAAACGCCGGGCGGCGATCTGTTGTACCGGACCGGGCAGAAGTGGATCCTGCCCGGTGACCGGGTTTTGCTGCTGGGGGCCAATGGCACCGGCAAGACCCGTCTGGTCATGCTGATCGCGCAGGCGCTGACAGATGCCGCGGGCCCGGTGAAATGCGCGCCCTCAGTTGTGCCGGCCATTTCGGACCAGCATCTGAGCCAGCTTTCGGACCATGACACCCCGATGACGGCCATCACCGGGGCTTTCGACATCGGCGACCAGCGCGCCCGCGGGGTGCTGGCCGGGGCCGGGGTGGAGATCGGCATGCAGGACAGGAAGATCGGCGCGCTTTCGGGCGGGCAGAAGGCGCGGCTGGCGATGCTGGTGCTGCGGCTGAAGAACCCGAATTTCTACCTGCTGGATGAGCCGACGAACCATCTGGACATCGAAGGGCAGGAGGCGCTGGAGCAGGAGCTGATTGCCCATGGCGCCTCCTGCCTGCTGGTCAGCCATGACCGCAGCTTTCTGCGTCAGGTGGGGACCCGGTTCTGGTGGGTTCGCCGTGGCAAGCTGGAGGAGGTCGCCAGCCCCGAGCCCTTCCTGGCCGGAGAGATGGGGGCCGCGCCGGGGTGAGGACCGGCTGTTGCGTGGTTTCGGAAGGTGCTTGTGCGGCGTTTTCTGCTGCCACGATTTTGCAGTGACTGGTACACAATACACCCGCCCGGCCTCCGCCTTGCGCGCGGCTTGTTGAGGCGGGCCTGCAATGTGACAGAAACGTCGGTTCTACCCGACACCGGATGCCGGAAACAAAAACGCCGCGCGGACCCTTCCGCGCGGCGTTTCAATGTCAGTCCGGAAAGGTTCAGCCGCGGCCTGCGGTGTCTTCCTGATCGCCAGATGCGGCTTCGTCGCCGGCATCATTGCCTGTGTCGATGTCCATGTCGTCCAGCTGCGCTGCGCCGATATCGTCGAACAGCTCCTGGATTTCGAACTCGGCGGCCGCTTCTTCTTCGGCTGCCAGTTCCTGGATGGATTTGCCGGATGCCTGAAGCTCGGCTTCTTCGACCGAACGGGCCACGTTCAGTTGAATGGTCGCTTCGACTTCGGGGTGCAGGACGATCAGCACGTCGTGCAGGCCCAGTTCCTTGATCGGGGCGCTCAGCACGACCTGCTTGCGGTCGATGGTGAACCCGCCTTCGGTCGCGGCATCGGCTGCGTCACGGGTGGTGACGGAACCGTAAAGCGCGCCCGCGTCGGAAGCGGAGCGAATCACGACGAACTGCTGACCGTTCAGCTTGTCCGCCATCTTGTCGGCTTCTTTCTTGGTTTCCAGGTTCTCGGCTTCAAGCTGCGACTTGCGCGCCTCGAAGGCTTCGACGTTGGCCTTGGAGGCCGACAGCGCCTTGCCCTGCGGCAGCAGGTAGTTGCGTGCAAAGCCGGGCTTTACGTCCACGACTTCGCCCATCTGACCCAGTTTGGCGACACGTTCCAGAAGGATAACTTGCATGTGCTTTCTCCTTACTTGACGGCGTAGGGCAGCAGGGCGAGGAAGCGGGCACGTTTGATGGCACGGGCCAGTTCACGCTGCTTTTTCGCAGAAACTGCGGTGATGCGGGAGGGGACGATCTTGCCACGCTCAGAGATGTAGCGTTGCAGCAGACGTGTGTCCTTGTAGTCGATCGCAGGTGCGTTGTCGCCCGAGAAGGGGCAGACCTTGCGACGGCGGAAAAATGGTTTTGCAGCCATGGTTTATGTCCTTTTCTTCAAGCTGATGATCAACGGCGCTCACGGCGCTCGGGGCGCTCGTCGCGTTTCTGCATCTGCACGGAGGGCAGCTCGGCGTGGGTGTCGACCTTGATGGTCAGGACGCGCATCACGTCGTCGTGCAGGCGCATCAGGCGTTCCATTTCCTGAACGGCCGGTGCAGGTGCATCCGAACGCAGGAAGGCGTAGTGGCCCTTGCGGTTCTTGTTGATCTTGTAGGCCATCGTCTTGACGCCCCAGTACTCGCTATCCACGAGTTTCCCGCCGTTGTCGGACAGGACGGTGCCAAAATGTTCGATAAGGCCTTCGGCTTGCGTGTTGGACAGATCCTGACGCGCAATCATGACATGCTCATATAGCGGCATGCGGTCTCCTATTTATATCAAGGCGCATTTCATAGGCGGGGCGGTATCCCTTGCGGCCCCACCACGAGAGACTGCGCGGTTCAACAGATGTGCAAAGGAAACGCCGATATACACGGTTTGCGGCGCAGGGCAAGCGCCCCGCGCCGTTTTTCACGCTATCCAGGTTGCGGGCCGCGTCCCGCCGCGAACAGCCCCCGGCGCAGGCCAAGCGCCGAAACACTCTGCTGCAGCACCGCAAGGGTCAGCAGCGCCATCATGCATTCCGCCAATGGCCCGGCCAGCCAGATCCCCGGCTCCCCCAGGATCAGCGGCAGGCAGAATGTCAGCGGCAGGCCGAAAGCATAGCTTTTGGTCAGCCCCAGAAGGGCGGCGCGGCTGGCATTGCCGATGGCCTGGAAATAGGAGGCAATGACGATCAGCGGCCCGGCCAGCCAGAACATCGCGGTGTTCACCGGCAGGATGCGCGCGAATTCGGCGATGACCCCCGGCTCGGTGACAAAAAGGCCCGCGATGCTCTGCGGCATGGTGACAAAGACCGCCTGCATTGCCGCGCAATAGACAAATGCGGTGCCAAGCCCGATCCGCAGCCCGGTGTCGGAACGTGCCCATGCCCGCGCGCCATAGTTGTTGCCGACGATGGTTTGCAGCGCATGGGTCAGCCCGAGCAGCGGCAGAAAGGCAAAGGTCATCACGCGGGTCAGGATGCCGAAGGCCGCGACAGTTGTTTCATAAAGCGGCGTGTTCACCAGTTGCAGCACCACGATCACCGCAGCGGAGCTGAGCGAGAGGCCGATGAAATTCAGGCTTTGCGGTGCCCCCAGCGCCAGAATGCGCCCCCAGCAGGCGTTGAGCGGGATGCGCAGCAGCAGACCGGGGCGCAGCTCGGTACGCCCGAAGCTGCGGAAGGCGATGATGATGACCAGCGCCAGCATCTGCGCCAGCGCCGTGCCAAGGGCGGAGCCTGCCACGCCCAAGCCCAGAAGGGCGATCAGGATGTAGTTGAACCCGATGTTCGACAGCGACACCAGCAGGCTCATCGCAGCCATGAAGCCGACGCGCCCCTCGTTGCGCAGGGCGTCGGAATTGACCGCAAGGACAAAGAACAGCGGCGACATGAACACCGTGATGCCAAGATAGGTCTGCCCCATGGCCGCCAGCACCCCGGACCCGGAGGCCAGCGCCAGGGTCACGACCCCGCCGAACAGCAGATAAAGCAGCATCAGCACGCCGCTCATCAGCAGGGCGAGCCCATGGGCGCCGGTAAAGACTCGCGCCGCCCCGGCCCGGTCTCCGGCGCCCAGGTTGCGGGCAAGGATGCTGGACATGCCGTTGGAGACCAGCGTCGCCAGCGCGACAATCACCATATAAAGCGGAAACACCAGGGTCACGGCGCTCAGCGCGTCAGCGCCGACGTAGCGGCCGAGGAAAATGGCGTCCACGACAGCCAGCAAACCGTTCATCCCCATGACAAAGATGATGGGCAGGGCGGTTCGGGCAAAGATCGGGCCAAGGGCACCGTGGACAAATGGATTTGGAGCAGGGTTCGACATTGTGGTCCTCGCAAGCTGCTTCACATGGGGGAGGGTGCTCGCCTTGCCGACCTGCGAAGTGCATGTGAGGTCAGAGATGTTACACGACCTTCACCGTGACTTGCGTCTGCGAGCAGCAGGTGGCCGGACCTGCGGCAGGATTAGCGAAGGAAATCCGCCATCGCAATGGCAAATCGGGGAGTGTCGCGCGCATTGGTATCCGCGTTGCGGTCCGCTCGGCGCGTGGCGAAGGGTGGGAAAGCGCCAAGGCTGACCGATGTGGCGGCAAGGATGAACGGCAGCGCCCGACGAAGATGCGGCCAACCCCGGTTATCCCGGGTCGGCTTTCAGTTTTCCCGAACGCCATTTGAAGAGGAGCCAGCCAGCCCATAGGGACGCATTCAGAAAAACGACGGCAAGGATCGCAGGCTGTGGGCTTTCCAGTGAGCTGATGGAGCCAGCATAGCACGCGATCAAGGCGTAGGCTCTGGACCCATTAATTCTATATGCTCAGTTTGACAGATTTTTTCGCAGACCAGGAACATCTGCGCAGGAATAGTGGTTCTATTTCAAGCAGATGTGACGCCTCCTCTCGGGACATTGCTGCGCAATGCCCTGCCGGGCAATGGGCTGCGGGAAAATCCGTCAAACCCGTCACGCCAAAGGCGTGCCAACA
>Ga0189278_10270_pt1 | contig 30322 bp, 23 predicted proteins | sample N26A9minimetaG_FD_130326 | JGI IMG/M metagenome (GOLD analysis project Ga0189278, IMG submission 130326) | Marine microbial communities from the Costa Rica Dome - N26 A9 mini metaG | ecosystem: Environmental > Aquatic > Marine > Oceanic > Photic zone | place: Costa Rica: the Eastern Pacific...
ATAATGAAATATAAACGATTATAAACAATAAAAGCCTCTATTGATATAGAGGCTTTTACGTGTATTTAAAGGGTGTGAGCGTATTTATTCCTGCATGGTGTGGTACACGTTCTGCACGTCATCATCCTCTTCAATTTTCTCGAGTAGTTTTTCCACATCGGCTGCCTCTTCTTCGCTGAGCTCCTTGGTTACCTGTGGGATGCGTTCAAAACCTGAAGAGATAATCTCGATTCCCTTGGACTCCAGTTCTTTTTGAATGGCCCCAAAATTCTCGAAAGGCGCATAAATATGAATTCCGTCCTCATCCGTGAACACTTCTTCGGCCCCAAAGTCGATCATCTCCAGTTCCAGTTCCTCTGGGTCGATACCTTCACCATTAATGGTAAAATTACAGGTATGGTCGAACATGAATTCAACCGAACCGGATGTTCCCAAACTACCATTGCATTTATTAAAGTAGCTACGGATGTTGGCCACGGTTCGCGTATTGTTATCGGTGGCGGTCTCAATCAAGATGGCAATACCGTGGGGGGCATAGCCCTCAAAAAGCACTTCTTTATAATCTCCTTGGTTTTTATCAGAAGCCCTTTTGATAGCACGCTCAATATTGTCCTTGGGCATGTTTACCGCCTTGGCATTTTGAATGACGGCACGGAGCTTTGCATTGGCATCCGGGTCGGGACCACCTTCCTTGACCGCCATTACAATGTCTTTCCCAATTCTGGTAAACGCTTTGGACATCGCTGCCCAGCGCTTCATTTTTCGTGCTTTTCTAAACTCGAACGCTCTTCCCATAACATCTTACATTCTGGATGCTGGCAAATTTAACAAAAAATGGACCTTTGTCAAGTCGATAATTTTAACGCTTACCAACAATTTTTTCGATGGATTTTGCCAGGTCGATATCCTTTTGGGTAACACCTCCTGCATCGTGTGTACTTAGGTGTATGTTAAGGGTATTGTAGACATTTTCCCAATTGGGATGGTGGTTTTGCTTTTCACATGCAAAGGCAATGTGTGTCATCACGGAGAATGCTTCCATAAAATCCCCAAAAGTGAAAGATTTTTGAATCATGTCATCATTTAAGGTCCAGCCTGATAGATTTTTAAGGGCGTCTTTGATTTCTTCGGTATGTAATTTTTTCATAAATACGTGCTTTTTTAAAAGATAATCAATTTTAATGAGCTCAAAATAAAAAAGGCATACGGATTAGGTATGCCTTTAAAATTTATGTGCCATCAGATTTTATTCCAAATCAGCCATGTAAACTTTCCACTCTTGGAGAGGCCAATAAAAGTTATCCTCATTGGCCAAACTTTCATCTCTATCACCGTACAATAAAAACATTTTTCCGTTGAATATCGCCATTTGGTGCACAGCACTACCTCCGTTTGGATTGGATAGATTATGGGACAATTCCTTTAGACTATTATCTTCTGTATCGAACGCCCATATTTTGGTATTGTCATAGTTGACAGTTACATTTCCTAATCCTTGATCAGTAAAATCTAAAATTTTGTAACCCGTTACATAAATAATATTGTCATCTTTTTGAACAAAACTATGCTGAATTTCGGAGCCCAAATTTAGGGTTTGGATACTGTCAGGATTGTTCATGTCAATAATATAAATAGTGTCGGTGGCAGGTGTTAAATAACCAAACTCTGGTGAGCCGCCAAAAACATACATTTTATTGTCAACAATGGTTCCCCTTGCTCCAAATCGTGGTTCAGGAAGTTGCGCAAAAAACGTCAGGGAGTTATTGTTCAAATCCAACCTATAAATGTTTTTAGTCTCCTCAATGGCTCCTTGCCATTCATCCCCAAACCAAGTTGTTGCACCGCCTATGATGTAGACATAATCGTCCTGTACCGCCATGCCAAACCTTGACAAAACAATTTCGGTCCCAAATTCTTCTGAAATAAGTCCTGAATTGTAGTCGCTGATTACCTGATTTGTTAAATAAAAATCATATTTCCTTATTGAGCCTCCGCCAATACTAATCAGTTCATTATTTATAATATGTAACTGTTTTGTAGCCGAGCCTATATTTTCATAGTCTACAAATTCAGTTTGAGACATATCATCCAAATCAAATTTCACAACTCTATCTGGACGAATTTGTTGAGGATTATCAGGGTTTCCATAAGTATAGCCATCCTCACGAGTTACATAGAAGAAGCTATTGTCACTATTGGAACCAATCATTCCAGGGGAGTGGGTTTCAACTGATGCTGTTGCTACGGTAAAGGCTTCGGAAAAAACCAAGTCGTCAGGTGCAAACTTGTAATCGTTAGGAACCTTCGGAGTCAAAACAAAGTTGACTTGTACATCTAAGTCTTTGTTCGTTGTATTTTTTGATTTTGCTGTTGCATTACTACCTAAAGTAAGTAATAAACTGGATTCATCAGATATTTGAATATCAAAATCATCGGATGTCAAAGTTGAGTCGCTCTCTCCAACAAACGAAAAAGGAGAGCTCTTTGGAGACTGATAATAGTCTAGAAGGGTTTCTTCAATATTTTGGGCTGATAGGTTTATGTCATGGCCTTTTCTCCATTCAAGTGAACCATTTTCTTTGTTTCCAGAAAAAACAATCTCATCGTCCAAAACATTAAAGTTATCAGATATATCAAACGATTCAGTTCCATTTGTTACTATTGCAGAAGATACTTTCCAAACTTTTAAATCTCCATTGTTTGTCAAAAAATCGACAGTTTTGTCCTGTAATTCAGATGTTGTTGGTTCGTTTTCGGTTGGTACTTCATCAGAAATAGGATCTTTAACAGGTGTGGCATCATCGGAACTACATCCATAGACAAATAACCCCAAGGTACATACAATTAAGTTTGCTTTAATTTTCATTTTTTTTGATTTAATTAATCGGGGTTATCTGCGGATGCTGGCAATTTATATTTTTCAGTTGGGATTTTTCATTCCCAATTGACGGATGCCCCTTTTCAATTGACGAATGCCCGTTTTCAATTGACGGATGAATATTTGTTTAAAATGATGTAAGAATAAAATGACCTATTCCTTGGATTTTTATGAGTTGGAATCCATGAAGCAATTAAACATCATTTCCGGTAAAATGCTTCTCAATGATCTCCTGACAGCTGATGCGAAGATTCTTGGGCAGGATGTTGTCCTTAGGTAAAGCAGCCAAATACCGGTCTTCATTGGTAGTGTATACCCTTTTGTACACAGGATAATAATTGCCCAAGTGGGCTATAACCTCTTTGATGAACTCCTCATGCTGGATAAGGTCACTGCTCCCCAAATGATAGATTCCCGTCTTGTTCCTGTTGATCAGGTAATGGATTTGTTGGGTAAGCCTATCGTCGTTGGTCACATTGATGATCAGGTTGGGAAATACCTCAATCGGTTCATTGTTTTCAATATGTTCCTTGATTTCCCGAATTCGGGGAGAAGCATTGCCAAAGACCATGGGCACCCTTAAAATGGCCGTTTTTTCCTTGGGTAACCGCATCATCATATTTTCAATCTTGATTTTTAGCCTACCATATACACTAAGTGATAGTGTTTTGTCATGTTCGTAGGATGGAAATTTGCTGTAGGCATCGAACACGTTGGCCGAGGAAATAAAGTAGAGTTTGGCCTTGGTACGGACCAAATACTCCATCAAATGCTGATGCGCCTGAATTTGGGCCGGGAAATTTCCACGAAGTGCCGAGACAATTACGTCCGGGCGTACCTGCTCCAATACCTGAAAAATATCGTCCTCTTCCAGATCATAGCGTATAAACTGCTTGTTCTTGGTAAACGAACGATTGGAATAGTAGGTACCATAAGTATCAAAATAGGAGCAAAGCTCTTTGTATATGGCATTGCCAACAAATCCGCTCGCTCCCAATATCAATATCTTTTTTTTATCCAAAGGCTAACTAAGTGTTTTTATAGAATGGCAGTTTTACCACGGTTGCAGGAACCTTGTTGATTCGGATTTGAATAAAAATTGGGGAGTCGACCTTGGAATGTTCCATGGTGACATAGCCCAAACCGATTCCTTTGGAAAGGGAAGGGGACATGGTACCCGAAGTCACCTTGCCAATTTGATTGCCCTCGCTATCCAGAATCGGATATCCAGCCCTTGGAATCCCCCGTTCCTCCATCTGGAAGGCAACGAGCTTTCTTTTGGATCCATCGGCTTTTTCTTTGGACAAGTTTTCACTGTTCACGAATTCCTTGGTGAATTTGGTGATCCAGCCCAACCCAGCTTCAAAAGGGGAGGTGGTATCGTCAATGTCGTTTCCGTAAAGGCAGTAGCCCATTTCCAAACGTAGCGTATCCCGTGCCGCCAAACCAATAGGTTTGATTCCAAAACTGGCCCCGGCCTCCAGTACCTTGTCCCATACCTGCTGTACTTCGGAGTTTTTGCAATAGATTTCAAAACCGCCCGAACCAGTATAACCCGTTGCAGAAATGATGACATGCTCGATGCCGGCAAAATCGCCGACCACAAAGCTGTAAAAGCTGATGGACGCCAAATCAACAGAAGTCAAACTTTGCATCGCCTCCACCGCCTTTGGGCCCTGAATGGCCAAAAGTGAATAATCGTCTGAGATATTTCTCATGTCGGCACCAATGGCCTCGTTGTATTTGGAAATATGGTCCCAATCCTTATCAATGTTGGATGCGTTCACCACCAAAAGATAAGTTTCTTCCTTGACCCGATAAATGATCAAGTCGTCCACAATACCCCCCGTTTCGTTGGGCATGCAACTGTACTGCGCCTTACCTACGGTCAATTTGGAAGCATCGTTGGTCGTCACTTTTTGAATCAATTCCAAAGCCTTGGGCCCTTCGACCAAAAACTCGCCCATGTGCGACACGTCGAACACCCCTACCGCCTTGCGAACGGTTTCATGTTCAATATTTACACCTTCATAAGAAACGGGCATATTATAACCCGCAAAGGGCACCATTTTGGCTCCCAACGCTTTGTGCGTTTCGGTAAGTGCAGTATTTTTCATCGGCTCTAATTTTACGATGGGCAAATTTATAGAATTAATTAAGGATACCCTTATTTTCGGGTATTATGATTTTGCTAAAACTGACTTCATATTGGATATATCGTATGTCCAAAATTTGTATTTTCATCAAAATATGTAATCATGTCAAAAATCAAATGGAGCTTTTTATCGGCTATCTTATTCATGACAGTTGGGATTTCGCAGGATTTACCCACTGATTATCTTCCAGCCGATTTTCATAAGGATAGAAGGGACGCGGTGAAGGCCAAATTGCCGCCCAATACCGCTGTGGTGCTTTTTGCCAACGCGGAACGCAATCGGGCAAATGATGTAGATTATGTGTACCATCAAGATCCAAACTTTTATTATTTGACGGGTTATAAGGAGCCCAATGCGGTACTGATTCTCTTTTCTGAAATGCAGACTGATGCTTCTGGCAATACCTTTGACGAGATTTTTTACGTACAGGAAAGAAATGCTAGGGCCGAGCAATGGATCGGAAAACGCTTGGGTGTTGAAGGCGTCAAGGAAAAGCTGGGTTTCAATATGGTTTTCGATGGTAGTGAATTTGAGAATTTCCCCTTGGATTTTCAATCTTTTGATAACGTTTCCTTTGTTGATTTTCATAACGACTATCGTGATAAACCAGGAACGGCAGATTTGTTCGATTTGGTCAAAACCTTCAAGATAAAGGCAAACTACCCTGCCGATTATAACCCCATACTAAACCAGTTGTACAAAAGAATTGCCGGGGCTACTGCCGATAATTCCGCTGAGGTCGCCGAAACTATCCAAAGATTTATGGAGCGGAATCCCGAATTGCAAGAAGATGATTTGCTCAACGATTTCGTGGAGGCGAATTCCGATGAGATCCGCGATGAAATCAAAAACAAAGTGCTCGTAGTCCAAAGATCTTCCAATCTGGATTCCAGCATCCTGCCTTCGGTGATGGCCGAATTGCGACAGGACAAAACCCCAGAGGAATTGAAATTGCTCAAAAAGGCCATCGAAATTTCCGCAGTCGGTCAAATAGAGGTGATGAAGGCCATGCACCCCAATATGTCCGAGACCGAGATACAGGGCGTTCACGAATATGTGTACAAAAGGTATGGTGCCGAGTACGAGGGTTATCCCTCGATTGTGGGCGGTGGCCATAACGGCTGCATTCTTCACTACATCGAGAACAACAAGACGAAGGTGGGAGACGATTTGGTACTGATGGATTTGGGAGCGGAATATCACGGGTATACTGCTGATGTGACCCGTACCATCCCTGCCAACGGCAAATTTTCACCAGAGCAAAAGGCCATTTACGATATCGTTTATGATGCGCAGGAAGCAGGAATCGACGCGAGTGTGGTCGGGGCATCCTTCGGAGAGCCGCACAAAGCCGCTTTGGAAGTGGTGACCCAAGGCTTGTTGGACCTTGGAATCATTAAGGATGCCAAAGAGGCCCGGACCTACTTTCCACACGGAACTTCCCATTACTTGGGATTGGATGTGCATGATGCAGGTACGTACCAGGCCTTTAAGCCCAACCAAGTAATTACCGTTGAGCCCGGCATTTATATTCCTGAAAACAGTGATTGCGATGAAAAATGGTGGGGCATTGCCGTGCGAATCGAAGATGATATCCTGATTACGGAGGAAGGGCCTGTCAACCTTTCCGGCATGGCACCACGTACCACTGAGGCCATCGAGGAAGTGATGAAACAACCTAGTCCGTTGGACAGTTTTAAACTGCCCAAATTAGATTAATGCTGAAGCAAGTGCTGTTTCAGCTCTTCGTAATTCGCGATTCGATGTGATTTTTTCACCTTGTCCATCACTTTCTGAATCTGCGCGGGAATAGCTGGGCCTATACCGAGGGTTGCCTCCACTACATCCAAAAACTTGACGGGATGGGCCGTTTCCAAGAAAATACCAAAGGTATCGGGGTGGGATTTTTGATATTCCTTTAACCCAAGATACCCCACTGCACCGTGGGGGTCCATTAGGTAGCCTGTTTTGGCATACACCTCTTGCATGATTTGTTTGGTTGCCGTATCCGAAAAGGAATAGGAGGAGAGGTTGTTTTGTAGTGTTTCCAGGTTGTTTTGGTATAACTGCCTGATGCGAACAAAATTACTTGGGTCTCCCACATCCATAGCGTTGGAAATGGTCGCTACGGAAGGCATGGGTTCATATACCCCTTTTTTCATGTATTTGGGAACCACATCGTTTACATTGGTAGATGCCACAAAATGTTTGACGGGCATGCCCAATTTTTGGGCCACCATCCCGGCACAGATATTTCCAAAATTACCCGAAGGCACAGAAAATACAATATTCTTTCCCTTTGATTTGGCTTGCTTGTAGGCAAATAAAAAGTAAAACAGTTGGGGCAGCCATCGGGCCACATTGATGCTGTTTGCCGAGGTCAATTTTTTATGGTAAGTGATTTCTGTATCCAAAAACGCTGTCTTCACCATACGCTGGCAATCATCAAAAACACCGTCCACTTCCATGGCCTCGATATTTCGGCCCAAGGTGGTCAGTTGTTTTTCTTGGATTTCACTCACCTTGCCGCTGGGGTAGAGGATGACCACTTTTACCCCATCAACCCCTAAAAAGCCATTGGCAACGGCGCCGCCGGTATCTCCAGATGTAGCCACCAATACCGTAACATCCTGTTTTTGCCCTTGTGAAAAATAGCCCAAACAGTTTGCCATAAATCGGGCGCCGACATCCTTAAAGGCCATGGTGGGCCCGTGGAAAAGCTCCAAACTGGCTACGTTCTTTTCAATATCGACCACTGGGAACTCAAAATCCAAGGTGTTCGCTATGATTTCTTTCAGGACTTCATCAGGAATATCGTCGCTCACAAACTGGTGGATGGCTTTGAAAGCTATTTCGTAATTGGAAAGCTTTTCAATAGTTTCAAAAAAATCGGTATTGAGAGGAGTAATTTTCTCCGGAAAATAAAGGCCTTTATCCGGTGCAATTCCAGCAATGACCGCTTCCTTGAACGATGCCCCTATATGTTGATTGTTTAAACTATAAAATTTCATGAGCTTTAGGTAATTTTTTTTACGCCTTGGCTGTTTACTTTGGAAATATGGATGTCGAAATCGATACCTATATTTTGATAGGTTTCCTTCATGGATGCTGCCACTTGTTGGGCTATCGTTTCACCTTTGCTCAAGGCAAAAATAGAGGGTCCGGAGCCTGAAATACCACTGCCGAGTGCCCCTGCCTTTAAGGCGTTGGCCTTGATGTCATCAAAAGCGGGAATCAAAATGGAACGGATGGGTTCTACGATATGGTCCTCCAAGGAACGACTTATCAAATCATAATCATTTTGAAAGAGCCCGGCGATGAGTCCGCCCAAATTGCCCCATTGCCGAATGCCTTGTTGCATGGAAATGGTCGTCTTCAAAATTTTTCGGGAATCGGATGTCTTGATTTCAATTTGCGGGTGGATTACCGTTGCGTACAATTCCGAAGGTGTCGGTATGGGGATAATGTCCAAAGGTTCATAGCTCCGGACCAACGTAAATCCACCATAAATGGCCGGGGCCACATTATCGGCGTGGGCCACATCGCTTGCCAGTTTTTCTCCCTGCATGGCAAACTCGACCAATTCGAGCTTTGAAAAGGGCTTCCCCAAGAGTTCGTTCATGGCCCAAACCGCTCCAGTGGAGCTGGCTGCGCTGCTGCCAATACCACTCCCAGGTTTGATGCGCTTATCAATTTCAATCTCAAATCCGCCCTCGTAATCACTTTTGTCCAAAAGCGCCAAACCAGCAACACCTGCAACATTTTTCTCAGCTTCCAAAGGAAGGTCTTGCCCCGTGATCTTTGAGATACGAATCCCTTTTTCGGGAATCTTGCGAACCGTCATTGCATCACCCACCGAATCCAACGCCAAACCGAGCACATCAAATCCGCAGGATACGTTGGCTATGGTCGCCGGGCAAAATACCTTGATTTCTTCCATGGGTTAAAAATTTCCGATTCGTACAATATCTGCAAAGATACCCGATGCAGTCACATCTGCCCCCGCGCCGGCACCTTTTATGATCAAGGGTTGGTTCACATAACGGTCGGTAAAGAACAAAACGATATTGTCACTGCCTTCCAAATTATAAAAATCGTGCCCCTTGGGAATTTGCTGTAGGCCCACTTTCGCCTTTCCATCCTCAAACTGTGCCACATATTTTAATTTGCAGTCCTTCGCAGCTGCGTCGCTGTACAATTTTTGGAAATCGTCCTCATATTTTTTCAAGCTTTCAAAAAAGGCTTCATTGGAATCGGTATCCAAGCTTTCTTTCGGCAGAAAGGATTCATTTTCAATGTCATCGATATCCAATTGATGGCCACTCTCCCTAGCCAATATCAAAATCTTTCGCATCACGTCCACGCCGCTCAAGTCGATGGTCGGGTCCGGTTCGGTGTACCCTTGTTCCTGTGCCTGTTTTACCACATCGTGAAAGGTGGTGGAATCATTGAAGGTGTTAAAGACAAAATTGAGACTACCCGATAGCACAGCCTGTATTTTTCTGACCCTGTCCCCGGAGGCAATCAAATGCTTTAAGGTGTCGATGATGGGCAATCCCGCACCAACATTGGTCTCAAAGAGGTAGGGGGCATTATACTGTTTGGCCAATTGTTTCAACTCCTTGTAGTAGGCATAGTCCGAAGAAGAGGCAATTTTATTGCAAGTCACCACCGAAATGCTGTTCTTGAGATAGCTCGCATAACTTTTCGAGACTTCTTCGCTTGCCGTGTTATCCACAAAAATACTGTTGCGGTAGTTCAAGGTATTGATGCGGTCGAAAAATTTCTGCTTGTCCGCCGGTTCGCCCTGCTCCAATATGCTTTCCCAATCCTTGAGGGAAATCCCGTTTTCATCAAACGCCATGGTTCTGGAGTTGCTCATGCCGATGACGCGTACATTCAGTTTTAGCTCTTCTTTTAAATATTTTTTCTGCTGACGGATTTGTGCCAAGAATTTGGAGCCTACGTTACCAACGCCCATTACAAAAAGGTTGAGCTGCTTGATGTTTTCCTCAAAAAAGGTCTCATGAAGCGAATTGAGCGCCTTTTTGACGTCCTCTTTTTTGATGACAGCCGATATGTTTCGCTCGGATGCTCCTTGTGCAATGGCCCGAATGTTCACGTTGTTTTTGCCCAAGGTGCTGAACATTTTACCGCTCAGTCCTTGATGGCTCTTCATATTGTCACCAACCAAGGCTACAATGGTAAGGTCTTTTTCAACGATGACCGGCTTTATCTTTTTGGTGGAAATCTCGAATTCGAAAGTTTCGTTTACGGCCTCCGCTGCCACATCCACATCTTGGTCGGCAATACCTACGCAGATGGAATGTTCGGATGAGGCTTGGGTAATCAGCACAATACTGATGTTCTTGACCGAAAGCGTCTCAAAAAAGCGTTTGGAGATGCCCGGAATTCCAATCATCCCGGGACCTTCAAGGGATAATAGACTAATGTTGCCCACATGACTGATGCCTCGGACGGTTTTGCCATTTCCATTGGTGTTTTTGGCCACTAGCGTACCTGGATTTTCAGGGTCGAAAGTGTTTTTTATGGCTATCGGTATTTCCTTGCCCAATACGGGTTGAATGGTAGGCGGATAGAGTACCTTGGCCCCAAAATGGGAAAGTTCCATCGCCTCTTGATAGCTGATGTGGGCCACGCACTTCGCCTGTTTCACCAACTTGGGGTTGGCCGTGTACATTCCGCTTACATCGGTCCATATTTCCAGCATGTCGGCATCCACAGCGGCGGCGATGATGGCAGCCGTGTAATCGGAGCCTCCTCTGCCCAAAGTAGTCAAATCACCACTTTTACTGGAAGCGACAAAGCCGGGCAATAGGGTGATTTGATGTTCGGCGGAGTCAAAATAGGCCTTGCAATTGGCATTGGTGATTGCAAAGTCAACATTGGCCTTGCCAAAATGGTTATCGGTTTTGATGAGTTCCCTACTGTCCTTGTAAACTGCATCCAATCCTTCGGATTTCAAAAATTCACTGATGATAAATGAGGAAAGGAGTTCCCCATAGCTCACGATTTTATCGGAAAGCTTTGGCGTTATCTCCCCAATCAAAAAAGAACCTTCCAAAAGGGTTTCCAGTACGTTCAGCTCGCTTTTTACCTTGCTCAACGCCGCACTTTGTGACTTGACGGGAATCAGTTCGCGAATGGCCGATATGTGCCGGTCCTCAATCGCCTTGAGGCTATTTTTATAGTTGATATCTTGTTGGGAGGCCGCTTGAGAGGCGTTAAGAAGCACGTCGGTCACCCCTCCAAAGGCGGAAACGACTACCGCAATTTGCTGCTCTTTCTGTTGGGCCAAGATAGATTTGACCTTATTGATGTTTTCTGGATTGGCTACGGAAGTGCCTCCAAATTTTAGAACTTTCATAAATAAAAGGTGTTGAAAAAAGTTGTAAACAGATTAAAAAACGGACGGATTGATATATAGCAGACTTACCCCAAAGGGGTGGTAATGGTAATGGCGAAGATAGATGAACAAGTATTCATCAAATTCCAGTTGTTATCCGTTTGTTTTATCTCCATTGCTCACAATTGAGGTGTTAAATGTAGTATTTTTGATAACCGCATCAAATCATACGAGTTGGTTTTGCGAAATCTGTATTAATACACCATATTTTTTGCTGAATGAAAATATTTTCCGCCGATCAAATCTATCAAGCTGATAAATCCACAATTGAAAAAGAACAGATAAAGAGCGAGGAGCTTATGGAACGAGCTGTGGACCAACTCTTTGAGTGGCTGCATTCCCGCTTGCGAGGCACCCAAGTAAATATTCAATTGTTTTGCGGTATTGGCAACAATGGTGGCGATGGTTTGGTACTGGCCAGAAAGTTGCAACAACATGGGTACTCCATCAAGGTACATGTGGTCAATTATAGCGATAAGCGTTCGGAGGATTTTCTGCTGAATCTAAAACGCTTAAAAGAGAGCAAAGTCTGGCCCAATGTGATCGCTGAGGAAAGTGATCTGCCTGAACTATCGGCCAATGACATAATTGTAGATGCTATTTTTGGAATAGGTCTCAACCGTGCCCCAGATGATTGGGTGGGAAATTTGATTGCCCATATCAATGCTTCCCAGGCCTTTGTTTTATCCGTTGATATTCCCTCGGGGTTGCCTGTGGACAAAGCTCCATGGAAACCCGAATACGTGATACAGGCCAGTTATGTGCTTAGTTTCCAATTTCCAAAGTTGGTGTTCTTTTTGCCGGAGACAGGTGTGTATCTCAACCAATGGGAAATTTTGGATATAGGTCTTGATGCTGATTACATTGCCAAGACCGAGACTGCGTTTGAATTGATTGGTAGACCAGAGGTTTTGCCGCTTTATCGACCTCGATTAAAATTTTCACATAAGGGAAATTATGGCCATTCGGTCATTATAGGAGGAAGTTATGGGAAAATTGGGGCCGTTCAATTGGCGAGCAATGCCTGTTTGAGTGTTGGTAGCGGCTTGGTTACGGCCTTTGTGCCCAAATGCGGTTACGATTCCCTACAAACTGCGGTTCCAGAGCTTATGGTTTTGACAGGTTCCCGTGAAAAGTATATTTCAGATATTGAAATCCCTTTTGAGGCCACCGTTGTTGGGGTAGGTATGGGAATGGGCATGGACGATGATACGGTTTCGGCCTACGCCAGTTTTTTGAAGAGTTCCGACGCGCCTATGGTAATCGATGCCGATGGGTTGAACATTTTGTCCCAAAACCCGGAAATGTTGAATGATGTGCCGAAAATGTCGGTACTGACCCCCCATCCGAAAGAATTGGCTCGCCTAATGGGCTATTGGAATTCAGATTTTGAAAAATTGGAAAAAGCCATGGCTTTCTCGGCAAAGTACGACGTGGTACTTGTACTTAAAGAGGCGCATACGATTACCGTATACAAGGATAAAGGCTATGTAAACACTACGGGGAATCCCGGTATGGCAACCGCTGGTTCGGGAGATGTGCTCACTGGAATGATAACGGGTCTTATCGCGCAAGGATACGAATCCTTAGAAGCTGCGATGTTTGGTGTTTACCTGCACGGCTTGGCGGGAGATTTGGCGGTGTCTGTAAAAGGATATGAGGCCATGAAGGCATCCGATCTTGTGGAACATATCGGGAACGCTTATAAGGAGCTATTTCGTCAACCCGAAGTGGAACAAAAGGACAATGCTTGAGGATTAAGCGCTGTTCCGGCCTTTTTTGAGACCTAGTCTTTTTTGTACCCAAGCCAGGGCATTGTCATATTCGATAAAAAACTCCATGGGTTTTTTGTAGAACATCTTTTCAATATTGAAATTGTGCATATCAATTTCTTTCTTGGAAACGATGGCGAAGGCCTTGAGGTTGTCCAACCCCCTCAAATAATTGTACACGGTAGGGTCTATCGCATAGGAATTCTTTCTCAGGCTGATGTAACCAAAGTCCTTGTCCCTAAAATGTATTTCCGAAATACCAATGATTTGATAGGTCCTCTCCAGTGTTATGGTGGCACCTTCATCGAAAGAAGCGACCATGTAGTTGTCAAAGACCTGCACGGTTCCTACCTCCAGCTGATACTCGCGTACCACCACAGTCTTCTTATTAGAAGTTATTTTCATCCCCAAGTGTAATTATAGTGTCTCGCTCACGAAAGTATGTGCGGATCACACTTAACGAAAAAATAATAGATTAAACGCTAAAATATCGTTTATACGGTAAATACAGGGCATAAAAAAAGCTGACAACTGTCAGCTTTTTTTTTTATCATCATCCTATGAAGTTACTTTTCGGCTTCAGGTGATTTCTCTGCTTTTTTAATCTCGATGGTGAGTTCCTCTTTTTTCTCGTCAAGTTCCATAAAGATGCTATCACCCTCTTCCAATTTGGAATTTACGATTTCTTCCGCCAGAGCATCCTCAATATACTTTTGGATGGCTCTCTTTAGCGGTCGTGCCCCATATTGTTTATCGAAACCTTTGTCAGCAATATAATCCTTGGCTTCATCGGATAGTTTTAGTTCGTAACCAATATCCTTGATGCGCTGGTACAGTTTGTTGAGTTCGATATCGATGATTTTGTGGATATCCTCCCGCTCCAACGGGTTGAAGACCACTACATCGTCTATTCTATTCAAGAATTCAGGGGCAAAAGCTTTTTTCAGGGCGTTTTCAATGACACTTTTCTGGTGGGTGTCGGCCTGCGCTTTTTTGGCAGCTGTTCCGAAACCAACGCCTTGCCCGAAATCCTTCAGCTGTCTGGCCCCAATATTGGAGGTCATGATGATGATGGTATTCCTAAAATCGATTTTGCGCCCAAGGCTATCCGTTAGGAAGCCATCGTCCAATACCTGCAGCAACATATTGAATACATCCGGGTGTGCTTTTTCCACCTCATCGAGTAGCACAACGGAGTATGGCTTGCGACGAACTTTTTCCGTCAATTGTCCACCTTCTTCGTAGCCTACGTATCCGGGAGGCGCTCCCACCAATCGCGATATGGCGAACTTTTCCATGTACTCGCTCATATCGATTCTTATAAGGGCATCTTCGGAGTCAAAGAGTTCCTTGGCCAAGATTTTGGCCAGCTGGGTCTTACCGACACCGGTCTGTCCCAAGAAAATGAACGAACCAATGGGTTTGTTTGGGTCTTTAAGTCCTGCTCTGTTCCGTTGTATGGCCCTGGCAACCTTGGATACCGCTTCATCTTGACCGATAACAAAACCTTTGATGAGGTTGGGCAGTTCGGCCAGTTTGTTGCTTTCGGTTTGTGCAATTCTATTTACGGGAATTCCGCTCATCATGGAAACTACATCGGCCACATTGTCTTCGGTAACGGTTTCCCGGTGCAGTTTGCTTTCTTCTTCCCAGCGTTCCTGAGCGGTGGCCAATTCCTTTTCAAGACGTTTTTCGTCGTCCCTCAGCTTGGCCGCTTCTTCGTATTTCTGTTTTTTGACGACACTGTTCTTTAACTCGCGCACATCTTCCAATTGGCTTTCCAGTTCCAAGATTTGCTTGGGAACATCCATGTTGACGATGTGTACACGCGAACCGGCTTCATCCAAGGCGTCTATGGCCTTGTCCGGTAGAAAACGGTCGGTCATATATCTGTTGGTCAATTTTACGCAGGCCAAAATGGCTTCGTCCGTGTAATTGACATTGTGGTGCTCTTCGTACTTGGCCTTGATGTTCATCAGGATCTCAATAGTTTCCTCCACTGAGGTAGGCTCAACCATTACCTTTTGGAAACGACGTTCCAAGGCACCATCTTTTTCAATGTACTGTCTGTACTCATCCAGAGTGGTGGCACCGATACATTGTATTTCGCCCCTTGCCAATGCAGGTTTGAACATGTTGGAAGCATCCAAACTGCCCGTTGCCCCACCGGCTCCTACGATGGTATGTATTTCATCAATAAATAGTATGATGTCATCGTTTTTCTCCAATTCGTTCATCACGGCTTTCATCCGCTCCTCGAACTGTCCACGATATTTGGTTCCAGCTACCAGAGAGGCCAAATCCAAGGTCACAACTCTTTTGTTGTACAGGATTCGTGAAACCTTTTTGTTGATAATGCGCAATGCCAATCCTTCGGCGATGGCACTTTTACCCACACCGGGCTCACCAATAAGGAGTGGATTGTTCTTTTTGCGCCTGCTCAATATTTGGGAAACGCGCTCAATTTCCTTTTCCCTGCCCACAACGGGGTCCAATTTGTTTTCCTCGGCCAAGCGGGTAAGGTCCCGTCCAAAATTGTCCAGAACCGGGGTCTTGGACTTTTTGCTTCCTTTTTGGGAAGCACCGGAGCCAAAGGAACTTTCTTTGCTATCTCCCATATCGTCTGTGTCCCCAGGGAAAGATTCCGCTTGGGGTGTATCTATATAATCATCGTCGCTGGTAATCATGGATTTGAATTGTTCCTTGACATTATCGTAATCCACTTTCAGTTTGTGCAACAGCTTGGTAGTCGGATCGTTCTCGTTACGCAGAATACAGAGCAACAGGTGCGCTGTGTTGATGGAAGAACTCTGGAAAAGCTTTGCTTCCAGAAAAGTGGTCTTCAACGCCCGTTCCGCTTGGCGGGTGAGGTGAAGGTTCTTCTTATCTTTCTGCATAGTGCCCGTATTTGGGTTTGCCGGGCTCAGGATTTCCACCTTTCTACGCAGGTGGTCCAAGTCCACATCGAGTGCATCCAATATATTTATGGCTTTGCCATTTCCGTCTCTTAAAAGACCAAGCATCAAGTGTTCCGTGCCAATAAAGTCATGGCCCAGTCTGAGGGCTTCCTCCTTGCTGTATGCTATAACGTCCTTTACGCGGGGGGAAAAATTATCGTCCATACGTTTCTCTTTCAGCAATTAAAATTAATAAAAGTATTGTTATGGTGGTCAAATACCGTACCCTTATTCGATAAAGTAATGGTAAATGTCGGAATAATTAATGTTTTTTGGCGATTTAACAAACCTTTATTATGGCAACTTCCGCAATAGCCCAACTGTTGATAATTTTTTTAATAAAGTATTCGCAAAGGGCTATAAAGGCTGCTATTTTCTGTATATTGCCATGATAATTTAACCACAAAATAACAATACAAAATAAGGATGGCGGAAGGAGAAAAGTTAATTCCTATCAACATTGAGGATGAGATGAAATCTGCCTACATTGATTATTCAATGTCGGTCATTGTGTCACGTGCCCTGCCAGATGTTCGTGATGGTTTAAAACCGGTCCACCGAAGAGTGCTCTACGGAATGCACGATTTAGGGGTAAGGGCCAATAGTTCGCACAAAAAATCGGCCCGTATTGTAGGGGAGGTTTTGGGTAAGTATCACCCACACGGTGATTCTTCCGTTTATGATACCATGGTCCGTATGGCCCAGGAATGGAGCCTTAGATATATGTTGGTCGATGGCCAAGGTAACTTTGGTTCCGTGGACGGTGACAGTCCAGCGGCCATGCGTTACACCGAGGCCAAAATGCGCAAGATCGCCGAAGAGATGTTGGCCGATATCGATAAGGATACCGTAGATCATCAGCTCAATTTTGATGATACCATTGAGGAGCCCACAGTACTGCCTACCCGTATTCCCAACCTTTTGGTAAATGGTGCTTCGGGTATTGCCGTTGGTATGGCCACCAATATGCCGCCCCACAATCTTTCCGAAGTGGTGGACGGTACCGTTGCCTATATTGATAATAATGACATCGAAATCGATGAATTGATTACGCACATCAAAGCTCCCGATTTCCCAACAGGGGGAATCATTTATGGGTATGATGGTGTAAAAGAGGCCTTCCATACTGGCCGCGGTCGCGTAGTGATGCGTGCCAAAGCCAATATCGAAGAGGTGCAAGGAAAGGAATGTATCGTTGTTACCGAGATTCCTTATCAGGTCAACAAGGCGGATATGATAAAAAAAACCGCCGATTTGGTCAACGAAAAGAAAATAGAAGGCATATCCAACATTCGTGATGAGTCCGACAGGAACGGAATGCGTATCGTTTACATTCTAAAGCGCGACGCGATTCCAAACATTGTGCTCAACATGTTGTACAAGTACACGGCGCTTCAGTCCTCTTTTAGTGTGAACAATATCGCACTTGTCAACGGAAGGCCAGAATTGTTGAATCTCAAGGACATTATCTACCATTTTGTAGAGCACAGGCATGAGGTTGTTGTAAGACGTACCAAATTCGAGCTGAAGAAAGCTGAAGACAGGGCCCATATCTTGGAAGGACTAATCATAGCCTCCGATAACATCGATGAGGTCATAGCCATCATCCGAGGGTCCGCCAATGTGGAAGAAGCCCGAAACAGTTTGATGGAGCGTTTCAAGTTGACAGAAGTCCAAGCGAAGGCCATTGTGGAAATGCGTTTGCGTCAATTGACAGGTCTGGAACAGGACAAGCTGCGCGAAGAGCATGCCGAATTGTTGAAAACCATCGAAGACCTTAAGGACATTCTGGAGAAGAAAGAGCGCAGAATGCAGATCATCAAAGATGAACTTTTGGAGATCAAGGATAAATACGGTGACAACAGAAGGTCTGAAATCAATTATGCCGGTGGAGATTTGAGCATCGAGGACATGATTCCTGATGAGCAAGTGGTCATTACCATTTCCCACGCAGGTTATATCAAAAGAACACCACTTTCCGAATACAAGACCCAAAACAGGGGAGGAGTGGGGCAAAAAGCCTCATCCACCCGTAATGAGGACTTTTTGGAACACCTATTTGTGGGTACCAACCACCAGTATATGCTGTTCTTTACCCAAAAAGGAAAGTGTTTCTGGATGCGTGTGTTCGAAATTCCGGAAGGAAGCAGGACATCGAAGGGTAGGGCCATCCAAAACTTGATCAATATTGAGCAGGATGATAAGGTGAAAGCCTTTATCTGTACCCAAGACCTAAAGGACGAGGAGTATGTGAACAGTCATTTTGTGATTATGGCCACCAAGAAGGGTACGGTCAAAAAGACATCTTTGGAGCAGTATTCCAGACCACGACAAAATGGTATCAATGCCATCTCCATTCGTGAGGATGATGAGCTTTTGGAAGCTAAACTGACCACAGGTACCAGTCAGATATTCCTTGGTCTTAAATCAGGGAAAGCCATTCGCTTTGAGGAATCCAAGACAAGGCCAATGGGCAGGAATGCATCCGGAGTTCGTGGTATTACCTTGGCCGATGACAACGATGAAGTTGTAGGTATGGTTTCGGTACACAATTTTGAGGACGATATCTTGGTGGTTTCCGAAAGAGGCTACGGGAAACGTTCCAATATAGAGGATTACCGTATTACCAACCGTGGCGGAAAAGGAGTGAAAACCATTTCCATCACCGAGAAAACCGGTGGTTTGGTCGCGATCAAGAACGTAACCGATACGGATGACCTGATGATCATCAATAAATCGGGAATTGCCATACGAATGGGGGTTGAGGACCTAAGAGTTATGGGAAGAGCTACCCAAGGGGTGCGCTTGATCAATCTTAAGGATAACGATTCCATCGCCGCAGTGGCCAAAGTCGTTAAGGAAGACGATGATGTCGATGAGGTCGATATACGTGACATCGAGGTAAAAGGAGAAGATGGCACGGCTATTGATGAAAATAGGGACGAATAACAATAATTTGTATATTAAGGAGTAATCGATAAACACTAAATAATTTCAATTTTAAACATGAAAACAAGATTATTAATACTAACAGCCATAGGAGTATCCGCAATGGGTTTTGCCCAAAAGGATGAGATGAAGACGGCGGAAAAGGCGTTAAAGGACGGTGATGCCGCAGCAGCAAAAGCTGCATTGGTAAGTGCTGCTTCTACCATTGATTCGGCCAAGGAAAAAGATCAGGCCGAGTATTATGCCCTTTTGGGAAATACCAACTACGAATTGGCCAAAAAAGGCGACGTAGCCTCCTTCCAATCCGCTTTGGATGCCTACAAGAAGGTGATTGCCGTGGAAGAAGCCAGCGGAAAGGAAAAGTATACTTCTGTTGCCCGGGAGAAAATGGGACAAATGACCGCTGATTTGGTCAACGCCGCCGTTGAGGACAACAACAACCAAAAGTTTGCCGAAGCTGCCGAAAAGTTGTACATGGGTTATAAACTTAGCCCTCGCGATACCGTGTATCTATACTACGCGGCCAGTAGTGCCGTGAATGGACAACACTACGATGAAGCCCTTAAATACTATAAGGAGCTTAAGGACCTCGGTTATAACGGTGAATCTGTGACCTACACAGCAGTGAATGTGGAAACTGGAGAAACAGAGACCATGGATAAGTCGACCCGAGACCTTTATGTAAAAGCGGGAACGCACAAGGATCCCAAAGAAGAAGTGAATCCATCCAAAAAGCCTGAAATCGTTAAAAATATCGCGTTAATCTACCAACAAATGGGAGAAAATGAAAAAGCGATTGCAGCTTATGCCGATGCAAGGGCGGAAAATCCGGACGATGTCAACTTGGTTTTGGGCGAGGCTAACTTGCACTACACCATGGGCGATAAGGAGAAGTTTAAGGAATTGATGGGACAGGCATCTGCCATGGCCCCGGACAATCCAGATTTGCTCTATAATATTGGTGTAATCAACATGGAGCAAGGCAATTTGGAAGATGCAAGGGATGCTTACAAAAAAGCATTGGCCATCGACCCAGGTTATATCAATGCATTGTTGAACCTTTCCACAACCTACGTAAACGAAGGTAACGGCCTTATCGACGAAATGAACGCTTTGGGTACTTCCAAGGCTGATATTGCCAAGTATGACGAGCTTAAAGATAAAAAGGACAGCCTGTTTAGGGAAGGTGCTACCGTTTTGGAAGATGCGCTACAATCCAATCCAGACAACGAAAGCATCCTTACTCAATTGAAGAATATCTACGGCGCCTTGGGCGACAATGAAAACTTCATGAGGATTAAAAAGCTATTGGGAGAGTAGTCATCATCCCAAAGATTATAAAAAGAAAGCCCCATATGTTGGGGCTTTTTTTATATCACTTTTTTAATGACCCTAAGTTGATGGGTGTACAGTTTTTCCTCGGTATTGAATATGCCAGTATGGTCTATTCTGTCAATCCTGACATGACCGTTCACATGGATAATGTAGTTGTCCTTCAATATGATGCCTACATGGTCGATAATCCCTTCGTTATCATCAAAAAAGGCTAAATCTCCCGGTTCGCTCTCCTCTATAAAACTCAACGCTTCGCCTTGCTTGGATTGTTCCACGGCCGTTCTGGCCAGCGTATATCCATTTATTTTATAAACCATTTGCGTAAAGCCCGAGCAGTCTATCCCAAAAGGGGTCTTACCTCCGGCCAAAAAGGGGGCCTTTAGGTATAAGGTGGCCGTGTCGACCAAACTCTCTTTCGATTTTTTACCATGGCATACGCTGCCCTCAAAGGAATGTTGCAGTAAAGTCGGCGCATTGACCATGGAGCCTATTAAAATGGGCAATAACATGCCATCATGCGTGCAGATATGGGAAATTAGGTCGGAACAGACTTTTTGGGTCTCCAAGCCCTCCAATTCATGGTAAACAGGTTCGGAAATAAACGTTAGCTGATTATTGGCTATCCAACCTTCAAATTTATCATAAGCGGTCCGTATACGGCTCCATTTTTTTCGACTTTCCAAAACTTTGAAATGCTCCCCATATAATAATTGGGATGACATTTCGGCACCATCGTCCGGATTTGTTCGAATAGGAACAACGCTTAGAGGACAAATTCCATATTGCATTTACGGTACGGATTGAATCACTAATTTCTTTCCAGAACAATGGACGACGCACCACCACCACCATTGCAAATGGCTGCAGCTCCCAATTTGGCATTGTTCTGTTCCAATATGTTCAAAAGGGTAATGGTTATCCGGGCACCTGAGCATCCCAATGGGTGACCTAGGGAAACCGCACCACCATTAACGTTAACGTTGGCATCGGTGAGGCCTAGAATTTTCATGTTGGCCAATCCCACTACCGAGAAGGCTTCGTTGAACTCAAAATAATCAATATCCTCAATGGAAACTCCCGCACGGTCCAGTGCTTTTGGCAATGCCTTTGCTGGGGCTGTGGTAAACCATTCCGGCTCGTGGGCAGCATCGGCATACCCTTTTATCGTAGCCAATGGGGTAAGTCCCAGTTCCTTGGCTTTCTCTTCGCTCATAAGCACTACTGCCGCTGCCCCGTCGTTGATGGTGGAAGCATTTGCGGCGGTCACCGTTCCATCCTTGGTGAAAGCAGGCCTTAATGCGGGTACTTTTTCCAATTTTATATTCTTGAACTCCTCGTCCTCGCTAACTATAATGGGCTCTCCTCTGCGTTGGGGCACCTCTACGGGTACTACCTCATTATTGAACTTTCCGGCTTTCCAGGCCTCGGCAGATCTTTTGTAGGATTGGATGGCATAGGCATCCTGATCTTCCCTGCTAAACTTGTATTCGGTGGCGCAGGCATCGGCGCATACACCCATCGCATTTTGGTCGTAGGCATCCACAAGACCATCTTTTTGCATACCATCCACCAAAGTGGAAGGACCAAATTTGGTACTTGTTCGCATGTAGGCATAGTGCGGTATCAAACTCATATTTTCCATCCCCCCGGCCACAACAATGGAATTTTCGCCCAAAGCAATGGATTGTGCCCCTTGCATGATCGATTTCATGCCCGAAGAACACACCTTGTTCACCGTGGTACAGGGAACAGTGTTCGGAATTCCGGCAAAAATAGCGGCCTGTCTCGCAGGGGCCTGTCCAGTTCCGGCCTGTACCACGTTCCCCATCAATACTTCTTCAACCAGTTCTGGCTTAAGACCAATCTTGTCCAAAGCGCCTTTTATGGCCACAGCGCCCAATTTTGGGGCAGGAACGGTAGATAAGGCTCCCATAAAGCTCCCAATTGGGGTTCTTGCGGCGGATACGATTACTACTTTTTTCATATGTGCATTTTTACTCCTGCGAAAATACTAAATTTAAATGCAAACCATAAGAAGGCAAGCCAACCGACTTGTGATATATATTTTCTATTTTTGAGGTTAACAGCATAAGGAATGGGAAAAACACTGGATAACGTATACAAGCACCAATCACTGGTCTATAAATATTTCCTGTATGTGGTTTCGGTAGCCTTGATTGTGTTCTTTTTCCCAAAGGGCGGAAAGTTCAAATACGAGTTTCAGAGAGGAAAGCCATGGCAATATGAAAATCTGTACGCCCCAATCGACTTTTCCATTCAGAAGACTCCCGAAGAAATAGAAGCCGAGAAGTCCGCCATCCGAAAAAACAAAACGGATTACTTTACCTACAATACGGCTACGGTTTCCGATGTGCAAACGGAAGTGGCCCAAGAATTGAACCTGCTTTTTCAATCGGAACCCTATAGTTCGTCACAGCGCCAAGCGCTCAGAAATTTAGCCGAGGAAATCATCAATGAAATCTACGATAACGGCATATTCCAAAATTTACCGGAATCCGAGCTTGCCGTGGTGGTGAAGAACAATGAGGCACAACCCATTTCACCCGGTGATTACCTGAATGTGGACCAGGCCAAAAAAGACATCTCTCAGCGCTTGAACGACTCGGGAATTTCCGGCGCCACATCTTTGCAGACAATTATAAAGAATACGGTAAGGGCCAATTTGTTTTATGACGAAGTATTGACCGATAGCGCACTAAATGATGAACTTTCCAAAGTTTCCTATACCCGGGGGGAGGTGAATCAGGGGCAATTGATCATTGCCAAGGGAGAAATTGTGGAATCGGAGGACTTTAAAATATTGAACTCGCTCAAGAGTGAATACGAATCTGAGCTCTGGATGGGCAGTAATTTCTATTTCATCCTGCTGGGTTATACGATTTTGGTGGCCTTGGTGCTGATTATGCTATTTCTTTTTTTGAAAAGGTACAGGAACGAAATCTTTCAGAACAACAACAAGGTAACCTTTATTTTCTTCAACATACTGTTGATGGTGGTCGCTACTACCTTGATGGTCAAGCATTATGAGAACTATGTGTACATGGTCCCACTCTGTATTTTACCATTGGTGCTCAAGAACTTTTTTGATGCTAGATTGGGACTGTTCGTTCATGTATTGACCGTGTTGATCCTTGGCTTTGTGGTGCCCAACAGTTTTGAATACATCTTTTTGCAGATTATTGCGGGCATTGTGACCATTTTGACCGCTTCTGAGCTCTATAAAAGGGCGAATCTGTTCATTTCGGTAGGTCAGATTACCCTAATCTATATTATCGGATATTTTGCATTCCACGCCATCCACGAGGGTAATTTGGAGAACATAGAATGGATATTGTTCGGGGTCTTTGTGCTGAACGGTTTGTTGACCCTTTTTGCACAACCCTTGATCTACATGTTCGAAAAACTCTTTGGGCTGGTTTCGGATGTGTCGCTCTTGGAACTGTCCGATACCAATTCCAAGCTGCTCAAGGAGCTGTCGGACAAAGCACCGGGAACATTCCATCATTCCCTGCAGGTGGCCAATTTGGCCGAGGCAGCGGCGAACGAAATTGGCGCTAACGCGATGTTGGTTAGGGTAGGGGCATTGTATCACGATATTGGTAAGATGGAGCAGCCTACCTACTTTACGGAAAACCAGATCACCAATGTGAACCCACATGATGATTTGCCCCCCAAGGAAAGTGCAAAGATCATTATAGACCACGTGATCAATGGAATAGAAATCGCGAGAAAAAACAATTTACCAGACCGTATAATCGATTTTATCCGTACCCACCATGGGACCACGGTGGTCTATTATTTTTATAAGAAACAGCAGGAATTGGAAAAAGAGGTGGATATGGAGAGTTTTCAATATCCCGGACCTATTCCATTTTCCAAGGAAACGGCTATTTTGATGATGTCCGATGCCGTTGAGGCAGCATCAAAGAGCCTTAAAAACCCCACCTTTGCCATTATTGATGAGTTTGTCGAGAAAATCGTGAAAGGGCAGATGCAGGCCAATCAGTACTTGAATGCGAATATCACTTTAAAGGAAATTGAGATGGTAAAGAAAGTTCTAAAGCAAAAGCTTACGAATATCTATCATTTGCGGGTGGAATATCCTGAATAGCAGGGCAGTTGGAAAAGTTCCATCAAAAAAATGGAAAAATAGTTGCGATCTTGTAACTGAAAAGGTACATTTGCATCCGCATTTTCAGAATGCACGTTCATAAGAAATAAAGGAGAGGTGCCGGAGTGGTAACGGAGCAGATTGCTAATCTGTCAGCGCGTAAGTGCTGCCTGGGTTCGAGTCCCAGTCTCTCCGCTTTTTCCAACATACCTCGGGGTGTAGCGTAGCCCGGTTATCGCGCCTGCTTTGGGAGCAGGAGGTCGCAGGTTCGAATCCTGCCACCCCGACGAACCACTAAATAGGTGGTATCAAAGCACTGTCAACTGACTGATTGACAGTGCTTTTTGTTTTTTATGCATTCATTTGATATCATTTAAATACATATAAATGGTGTAGAGTTCGGTGAATGGTTCGGTACGTTCCTTGTGCATAATTTAGCTACAGTTTGACGCTGTTTATGGGTGTTTTGCAAACCTGTTTTGTCAAACCCAAAAGCCATGTATTATGCGAAATTCCAACACTTTAAAGGTTCTGCTCTTCACAAGGGATACTTCCAACAACCCTGAAAAATTGACCATTTATGCCCGCATCACTGTCAACGGAAAACGGGCAGAAATCAGCCTGAAACGATATGTTTCGGTGAATGAATGGGATGAAACGAGAGGAAGACTTCATGGACTAACCCACAAGGCCCGTTTGTTGAACAGCTATCTGGATGAGGCGTATGGTGCCATCATGGACACCCATAAACAATTGTTGCGTGAGGACAAGCTTATCACGGCTCAGGCAATCAAGGCCCGTTATCTAGGGCAGGACGAGCAACACAAGACCCTTTTAGAACTTATCAAATACCACAACGAATCACAAAAGAGTAAGCTTCGCCCGGGAACCATGAAAAACTATTATGGTACAGAAAAATATCTTAAGAGGTTTTTACATGAAACGCGCAGACTTGAAGATATCAATTTGAAACAATTGAACTACAAGTTCATTACCGATTTTGAAAATCACTTGATCAATGGGCCTGAACTCCAAAAGGGTAAGAAGTGCACCAATAACGGGGCCATGAAACATTTGGAGCGTCTAAGGAAAATGGTAAATCTTGCCGTTAGGTTGGAATGGTTGGACAAAGACCCCTTTGTAAATTATAAAAAGCGATATAAGAAGACTGAACGCTCTTTTTTGACCGAAAGGGAACTCAGGCTGATTGAGGAAACAACATTTTCAGGAAAGGGGTATGAACGAGTGAAGGACACCTTTCTTTTTTCATGTTATACCGGATTGGCCTATGGAGATGTGAAGGCTCTAGATATAGATCATTTGAGGTTTGGGATAGATGGGAACCTTTGGATTTATACGAAAAGGGAAAAGACCAATGAAACGGTCAAAGTTCCATTACTTCCCAAAGCAAAACAAATTTTGGATAAATATAAAAAGAGTAATGAAAGGTTGATACACGGAAGGTTATTACCTGTGTTGAGCAACCAAAAGACCAACAGTTATTTAAAGGAGATTACAAAGGTCTGCGGAATCTATAAGAATATTTCATTTCATACCGCCAGACACACTTTTGCTACAACGGTAACACTGTCCAATGGTGTTCCAATCGAAACCGTTTCCAAGATGTTGGGACACACTAAACTGACCACCACACAGATCTATGCAAGGGTACTGGAACACAAGATAGGGGAGGATATGCAGAACCTGATTGACCATATGAACCAAAAGGAACATAAAAAAGCAATCGGGGATTGAAAAGGGTATTCAGAACTACGACTGAATGGGAGTTGTTCGAATAGCAAGAGGGTGATGCGCAGATTGCGCCATCACGGTTATTTTCGGGTCTTCAACACGTTGAAAACCAGTTGATTGAATCGATTTTGGAATACTGAACAAAATCTGGGGCTACAGTAGACTTTTCCGAAATCTACAGTAAACCCTTTGGGAGGCCCTGTAAACACTGGAAATTTTTGACGCAAAAATTGACGCAATTTGACGAAAAAACAAAATCGCACCTATGGAAAAGCAAAAAACAAACGGCAGAACAAAGAAAGGAACCGGCGGTTATTCCAATATCACGGTAAATAAAGAAACGGCCACACGCTTCCGTACTTATTCCAAAAGGTTCAACAAGTCCCATAGTGAGGTATTGGATGGAATGTTGAGTTGCTTCAAGGAGAACCATCTTGATCCATTTGGGGAGGGAACAAAGGTCATCCTTGACAGCATCAAAAAGTTGGAGCGTCAGATGATGAAAAAATTCGATAGGATCATCGCCATTATCAAGAACATGGAAAAGACCAGTATCCGGCCCACCTATGAAATGATGCTCATTCTTTATGAGGCCTATGTAAGGGATGGGAGGAAACCGAGAATGGAACCCGTCAAAATACAGGAAGAGCGAATGGATTTTTTGGAACCTAGGAACACCGTTCCAAAAGTGGAGCATGACAGAATGCTGCAAGAATTCAATGATTATAAAAAACGCTGCAATGAAATCCTCAACAGCGTTGAAAAGGTGGAGCCCATGATTGGAAAACCCTATCTCAAGATCAATATGGGCATCGGGGATTTTGAAAGTTTGAAACATCAATTAAGATAACGCCTATGTACCTTACCATCTCAGCACAGAAAATGGGCAGTACTTACAACTCCAGTGTAGGGAACTATGTGGACTATCTGGAAAAGGAAAACGAGGATAGGTCGCCCGAACTCAGGGAGGAATTCTTTGACCAAGAAAATGATAGCGTAAGCCCTCAAACAGTCATCGAGGAAATAGATGCCAATACGGCCAAATTAAGACAGAAAGACCCGAAATTCTATTCCATAGTCGTCAGTCCCAATAAAAGGGAGTTACAGGCCATCGGCAATGACCCAAATATGCTAAGGGAATATACAAGGAAACTCATGGAGGACTATGCCAAGAGTTTCCATCGCAACCAAGAGGTCAAGGCCGAGAACCTGAAATATTATGCCAAGATAGAACATGAACGCACCTACCGGGGGTTTGACAAACAGGTTCAGGAGAATGCGCCGTACCGTGGTGAAATAGCAAGGCTCAGGAACGAGATACGGAAAGTGGAACGGGGCGAATCCATCGGGAATGTCAATGAGCTTGAAAAAAGGATCAAAGAGCAAGAAAGATTGGCCCCGCACAAACAGAACGGGCAATTGGTGGCCGCAGGAATGCAAAAAGAGGGGCCACAGACCCATATCCATATCATAGTGAGTAGAAGGGACGTGACGAACACCTATACGCTTTCACCAATGGCCAAGCACAAGGCTTCCGAAGTGGAACTGAACGGAAAAACGGTCAAGAGAGGTTTTGATAGGGACAGCTTTTACCAAGCAGCAGAGAAGACCTTTGACAGGACAACTGGTTTCAATCGGAACTATGTGGATTCCTATGTTGGGAGAAAGACCCATGCCAAGGAACCGGGAAAGTTCTTTGCGAAGGTCATGGGACTGCCAACAAAGGAAAAGGACATGGCCTTTAAACTACTTAAGACCACGGGGATGAAGGCTCCCAGTATCCCGACCAATAAAGTGCAAATGGCTGCCAAGATCATCAAAGCTCTAGGTAGGGGAATCGATAAAGCCAGGGGCACGGGTGAGGATATGGGTTACTGAAATCCAAAAGTAGGTTGCGACTTATTATGAGAACTATGTATTGATATTTGCTGAAAAGGGACTTGCTTTTTAACTGCACTAGCCACTACTTAACCTGACAGTTGTGGTTAATCTGACACTTGAAAAGAACCTTTAAGCTCATTGTGATCGATGAGCTTTTCTTTTGCTAAAAGTATGGAATCCTCGAAAGTCTGCAAAGGGGTCTTTCCGTAACAGTGTTTTCCAGTATGTGTCCTTTCGGTATTGTACCATCCGATCCATTGGTCAAGGTCGTCCTGAAGCTCTTCGATGGATCTGTACACCTTCTTTCTGAACGCGACAAAGAAAAACTCGTTCTGCATGGTCTTGTGGAAACGTTCACAGATACCGTTGGTCTGCGGGCTCTTTGCCTTGGTCCTGGTATGGTCGATGTCCTCAATGGTCAGGTAAAGCTGATATTCGTGGTGCTCCCGTTTTCCACAGTACTCGGTTCCCCTGTCGGTCAATATGCGCAGCAAGGGAAGCCCTTTCTGTTGGAAGAAGGGGATTACCCTGTCATTGAGAAGGTCGGCGGCCGTAATGGCGTTTTTTCGGTCGTAGAGCTTTACAAATGCCACTTTACAATAGGTATCGATAAAGGTCTGTGCATAGATACGGCCAATACCTTTGACGGAACCAACGTAATAGGTGTCCTGCGCTCCCAGATAACCGGGATGTTGGGTCTCTATCTCGCCATGGGCCTGTTTTTCCTCCTTTGCCCTTTCCATGGCCTGTAACTGGGCCTCGGTCAGCACAAAGCCATCTTGGGCGGATCTGGCCTCAAGGGCCTTCAATCTTTTTTTAAAGGTCTCCAGGTCGTGGCGCAACCAAACACTCCGTACACCACCGGGGGATATGAACGTTCCCCGCTTCTTCAGTTCATTGGAAACACGCAACTGTCCATAGGCGGGAAGTTCTATGGCCATCTCCACAACGGCCTTTTCGATTTCTTCTCCGATACGGTTCTTTAAAATGGGTTTCTTCCTTGAGATTTCCTGAAGGGCCAGCTCTCCGCCCTGTTCATAAAGTTCTTTGAACCTATAGAAACTATCCCGACTATATCCCATCACCTTACAGGCTTGGGAAACATTGCCCAACTGCTTGGCAAGTTCCAGCAGTCCTAACTTTGGTTTGATGATCTTTTCTTCTGTACTCATCTGACAAATCTAATTTAAGGGTTAAACTAATTTATAAAGATTGTCAGATTAAGTCTTAACTATTACATTTTAACTCAGTTCTTTGTTGCAATTAGTACTTTTTATTCCTCTTTCGATTTCTTCTTTGTTTGATTGTTTCTCTTCTTGTTTTTAAAGTTGAAAAACTCAAAATTTTTGACAATTGTTCTAAAAAATTTGTTGAAACTTTTGAGGGTCTATCCTTGGATATCATGTGTTATTGCTCTAATCTATTTATTAATTCATTAACTCTAATTATCCTTGGGTCGATTTCTTTTTTTGCACGTAATTGATTTAAGAAGTATCCATAAATGCCTATTCCAATCGCAGCAACATTAATAAGGATAATTAAATACATTGGGGTTTTTGCCCAAACACTAATGGTAAACAAAACCATTATTGGGTAAACTGGCAATATTCCCCAATAGATATATGTTCTAAGAAATTTCTTTTGAGCTTGGAGATATTCCCTGTTTTTTTTGAGATAATTCAAATAATTCATTTCCAAATCGCTAGGCTGAAATTTTTTAACGCCTCGATATTTAGTTATTAAATAAACGGCACAAATTATCATTAATACCAACGCCACTTTCGTTAGGATGAAAGGAATCTTGAAGAATAAAAAGATGGATAAGAAAACTCCAAATACAGCTAAAATAGTTTCTGAAAGTTCTAGATAATTCCACCATCTATCTAAACGCTTTAAACTTGAATGTAATTCTATAATTAACTTTGATTTCTCGAATTTTATTCGCTCCTGATTCGTGGAGGACTGCCAAATTTTATTTAATTCATCTTCAATCATAACATTTCATTTATACAGTTGAGCAATTTTGATTTAATCCGCTTGATTTTTACGGCTATATGATTTTCAGATAATCCAAGTATATCTG